>Ga0208463_1000014_pt1 | contig 48551 bp, 43 predicted proteins | sample LakMenEpi09Jul08_FD_150752 | JGI IMG/M metagenome (GOLD analysis project Ga0208463, IMG submission 150752) | Freshwater microbial communities from Lake Mendota, WI - 9JUL2008 deep hole epilimnion (SPAdes) | ecosystem: Environmental > Aquatic > Freshwater > Lake > Epilimnion/Euphotic zone ... | reverse complement strand
CCTTTGCAGTGGCCTCTCGCCCCCTTTGCGTTCGAACGACTAAGCCAGTTCTGACTAAAAATGGTTCAACGACACCCTCGATGGTTTCTTGCTCTTCACCCAAAGACACCGCGATCGTAGCCAAGCCCACTGCCCTGCCGGAATAGCTGGTGCAGAGAAGAGTCAACACCTGACGATCGAGTCGATCGAGCCCGAGAGCGTCAACCTCGTAAAGCTCCAAGGCCTGATTTGCGACTTCAACCGTAATCACATCGAAGCCATTCACCAGAGCGAAATCACGAACGCGCCTCAACAATCTGTTTGCTACTCGCGGTGTGCCTCGACTGCGGCTTGCGATTGTCTGCAGGGCTGGCGTTTGAAGATCTACTCTCAGTTTCTCAGCCGCACGAGAAACGACCCTCTCTAGTTCGACATCGCTGTAGAACTCAAGATTTGCGGTGAAACCAAATCGATCTCTTAGCGGGTTTGCCAGTACACCAGAACGAGTTGTTGCCCCAACCAAAGTGAATGGAGCGATTTCGAGAGAGATGCTCGTCGCGCCTGGTCCTTTTCCAACCATGACATCGATGCGAAAATCTTCCATGGCGAGATAGAGCATTTCTTCTGCAGACTTTGCCATGCGGTGAATTTCATCGATGAAAAGTACCTCTCCTGGTAAGAGCGAAGAAAGCACGGCTGCCAAATCACCAGAGTGCTGAATCGCTGGCCCGCTCGTCAACCTCAATCCGGTGCCCGACTCTTTTGCAACAATCATTGCCAGAGTCGTCTTGCCAAGACCGGGAGGACCCGCAAGCAGAATGTGATCAGAAACGCGATCTTGCATCTTTGCAGCGTCGAGAATTAATGAAATCTGTTTGCGGATTGATTCCTGACCGATGAACTCCGACAGAGTCTGCGGTCGCAGCGACGCTTCGAAAGCAAGTTCGCTTGGCTCAGGGCTGGAGCTGGTGAGCTCGCTCACTTCTGCGAACCTAGTAATGCGAGGCATTCACGGATGAGCTCGGCGAAAGACTTGTCCGCGCGGTTGCTAAGCACCTGCAACACGGCTGGCTGCGCTGTTCGTTCGGTCCAACCCAAGCTCTGCATGGCCGCTAATAGCGAAACGGCATCAGGATTTTCGCCCTCGAACGCTTTCAACTTTCCAGCAAGAGAAATCACGATCAACTTCGCGGTCTTAGCGCCAATTCCAGGTACCCTCTCGAATGCCGATGAGTCATCTGACGCCACGGCATTGGCGATTTGAGCGGCAGAGAGATTCGATAGTGCGGCAAGTGCAGTCTTAGGCCCAACTCCGGAGACACCGCGCAACTGGTCAAAAAGTGTCAACTGTTCAGCTTCGACGAACCCGAACAGCGTGAAAGCGTCTTCTCGCACCACAAGTGAAGTGAAGAGAGATAGTTGCTGTCCGACGGAAACATCGGAGCTGATCGAGCCTGGCACCAAAACTTGGTAGCCGACGCCGGAAACCTCTAGCACTAGCGAGCCAGAAGACTTTGCGGAAACTTTTCCGCTTAGCGATGCAATCACGCCAAAAGACTAACTAACGAGCGCGTCTTTTCTTGGATGCCACCTCGGCGCTTTGCCAGGCCAATTGAGCTGAGGTCAGATCGCTCTCATTGATTACGGTCGATGATCTCCAACCTGCGGTGATTGCGATAGCCAGGGCGTCGGCTGAATCGGCCGGTTTGGGAATCTCTTTTAGGCCAAGTATCTGAGCGACCATCTGACCAACCTGCGCTTTGGCCGCTCGGCCTGAGCCGGTGACTGCGGCCTTTACCTCGGTCGGCGTGTGCATCTGAACCGGTATTGAGCGACGTTCTGCCAGCAGCATTATGACGCCGGAGATCTGTGCGGTGCCCATGACGGTGCGGAGATTCTGCTGCGAGAAAACTCTTTCTATTGCGAGCAGGTCTGGCTTGTACTCATCAAGAACTTTTTCGATTGCTTGAGCTAGAACTGAGATTCGGGCAGGAAGTTCGAAGTCGGTCGAAGAACGCAGGGTATCAACCGACACGAATGAAACCTTGCGGTTTGCAGAAACATCTACAACCGCGATGCCACATCGCGTGAGACCGGGGTCGATGCCCACGACGCGGCGGCTCAACTATCCCTGTTCCAGTTGTGCGGCTGTTTCGGCACTCATGTCAAAGTTGGAATAAACGCTCTGAACATCATCGAGATCTTCAAGCGCATCGATTAGATCGATGACCTTGCGCGCAGTATCGGCGTCAACCATTACCGGCATTGACGAAACAAACTCGACATCAGCGCTCTCGTAATCGAAGCCCGCCTCTTGAAGCGACTCTCTGACTCTCACCATTTCACTCGGATCTGTGGTGAGCACAAACTGTTCTTCGCGGTCCTCAATGTCTTCGACGCCAACCTCGATTGTTGCCTCGAGTATCGCGTCTTCTGTCACGCTTTGATTCTTCGAAACTACGATTACGCCCTTGCGGCTGAACTGATAAGAAACAGAGCCAGGATCAGCCATGGTGCCGTTGTTGCGGGTCACGGCAAGACGAACTTCTGCGGCGGCGCGATTCTTGTTGTCGGTTAGACACTCGATCAGCAGCGCAACACCGTTAGGGCCGTATCCCTCATACATGATGGTCGAATACTCAATTGCGTCAGCGCCGATGCCAGAGGCGCGCTTGATGGCACGTTCGATGTTGTCGTTTGGCAGTGAACTCTTGCGGCCCTTTTGAACTGCGTCATAGAGCGTCGGGTTTCCGGCGAGATCTGGCCCGCCGAGTCGAGCCGCAACCTCGATGTTCTTAATCAGCTTGGCAAATAGTTTTGCGCGCTTGCCATCGATTGCGGCTTTTTTGTGCTTGGTGGTCGCCCATTTGGAGTGGCCTGACATAATGCTCCCAGAAATTGTCTAGTTGAAAGAGTTTATCTAGCAACCAGAACTAGATGCTGTCTATCAGCAGTTGATGCACCCGAGAGTCGCCATACATCTCTGGGTGGAACGAGATACCGATGACCTTTTGCTGCCTCACGCCCACAATTTGCCCCGACGGCAGACTAGCTATAACTTCGACGCCGACTCCGACAGACTCAACAATCGGTGCACGGATGAACGCGACGTGCATGGGTTCGGCTAATCCTTCGAGTTGCACCACGGTCTCGAAGGAGTCATTTTGGTTGCCGAAAGCGTTGCGACGAACAGTTATGTCGAGTCCGCCGAAGGTCTCTTGACCACTGGCCGGGTCGACGATTTCTCTCGCGAGCAAGATAAGTCCGGCGCATGTGCCCAACACTGGCAGGCCACCTGCTATTGCTTCACGAAGCGGCGAGAGCATTCCAAAAATCTGTGCCAGTTTAAATATTGTCGTTGATTCACCGCCGGGTATCACGAGTGCGTCGACTGCCGCTAACTGCTCGGGAGTTCTGACTTCGATTGCTTTGCAGTGCAATTCAGCAAGCACCAGCAAGTGCTCACGAAAATCACCCTGCAGGGCGAGCACACCTACGGTGTGCATTACCAACCGCGGTCGGCCAAGCGGTGTGGGGCTGGAATGTCGTTCACGTTAATGCCGACCATGGCCTCACCGAGTCCGCGACTCACCTGAGCCAGAATCTCTGGATCGTTGAAGAACGTGACCGCCTTCACGATGGCTTTACCGCGAGCAATTGGATCACCCGATTTAAACACTCCCGAGCCCACGAATACGCCGTCGGCACCCATCTGCATCATCATGGCAGCATCGGCCGGAGTTGCGACTCCCCCGGCGGTGAACATGACAACCGGAAGTTTGCCGGTGCGAGCCACCTCGCAAACCAAGTCATAAGGTGCTTGCAGCTCTTTGGCGGCAACATAGAGTTCGTCTTCAGACTTTGCAGCGAGCGAGCGAATCTCGCCACTGATGGTTCGAATGTGCTTGGTGGCCTCAGACACGTCACCGGTTCCAGCTTCACCCTTTGAGCGCACCATAGCGGCGCCCTCGGTGATTCGACGCAGGGCCTCTCCGAGATTGGTGGCACCGCAGACAAATGGGGTGGTGAACTTGGTCTTGTCGATGTGGTTGATGTAATCGGCAGGTGAAAGAACCTCAGACTCGTCGATGAAGTCGACACCTAATGCCTGCAAAATCTGAGCTTCAACGAAGTGACCGATGCGAGCCTTGGCCATAACCGGAATCGATACGGCCTTGATGATTCCCTCGATCATGTCTGGGTCGCTCATGCGAGCTACGCCGCCCTGCGCCCTGATGTCGGCGGGAACACGCTCAAGCGCCATGACGGCAACGGCCCCGGCGTCTTCGGCAATCTTTGCCTGGTCGGGAGTAACCACATCCATGATGACGCCGCCCTTTAGCATTTCTGCTAGGCCGCGCTTAACAAGTGGACTACCGGTGGTTGAAATTGGCTCGTTCATGGCTCAATCCTAAACCTGTCTCACGGGGTTAAACCAAAAGATCAGAACTTTAGCCAGGCCTCAGCCAATTCATCGCGAACTTCGCCGAGCAACCTCGGAATCGCCTTTGTTTCAGCGATTATCGGAAAGAAGTTTGAATCGTTTCTCCAGCGAGGCACGACGTGCTGGTGCAGGTGACCAGCGATCCCCGCGCCGGCAACTTCACCCTGGTTCATTCCTATGTTGTAACCGTTGCTGCGACCAACGGCACCGAGCACGGTCATAGCCTGTTGGGTCAGCAGTCCAATCTCGGCCACTTCCTCTGGTGAAGCTAGATCGTAGGTCGGAATGTGGCGGTATGGGCAGATCAACAGATGTCCCGAGTTATAGGGAAACAGATTGAGGATCACGTAGGCGTGGGTTCCGCGGTGAACTATGAGTGCTTCATCATCCTGCATCGCCGGAGCTAGGCAGAATGGGCACTCGTGTTCGCCTGGTTGCTGCCCATCTTTTATATAGACAAGGCGATGCGGTGTCCACAGATGCTGAAAAGCATTAGGTGCACCGGGCAGCTCCCACGACTCCTGCATTTTTAGACCTGTGACTTGGATGCTATCGCGGCAAGTATTCGTTCGACTGCCTCAGCGATCGCAATGCCGTTCTCCTGCGTTCCATCTCTGAATCTGAAGCTGACCGCGCCAGCGTCTCTATCCTGAGCACCGGCAATCATCATGAAAGGAACTTTCGATTTTGTGTGGTTGAGAATCTTCTTTTGCATGCGGTCGTCACTGTGGTCAACTTCAACTCTGACTCCGTGAGATCTGAGAGTTTCAGCAATCTCGTCGAGGTAACCGGCAAATTCATCCGCCACTGGAATTCCGACAACCTGAACAGGCGCAAGCCAAGGTGGGAAGTGACCGGCGTAATGCTCGGTTAGCACTCCGAAGAATCGCTCAATAGAGCCAAACAGAGCGCGGTGAATCATGATTGGTCTTTGGCGTGAGCCGTCTGCAGCGGCGTATTCGAGTTCGAATCTCTGCGGCAGAGTGAAGTCGAGCTGAATCGTTGACATTTGCCAAGTGCGACCGATTGCATCTCTAGCCTGCACCGAAATCTTCGGACCGTAGAACGCTGCTCCACCTGGATCGGCCACGAGCTCAAGCCCAGATTGAATCGCCACTTTTTCGAGAGTTTCGGTTGCAACCTGCCAGAGCGAATCATCGCCCACGAATTTAGGGTTGCCTTCTTCTTTGGTTGAGAGCTCTAGATAGAAGTCATCGAGGCCGTAGTCGCGCAGCAATCCGAGAACGAAATTCAAAACACTGGTGAGCTCTGACTCGAGAGTTTCGGGTGTGACGAATAGGTGGGCATCATCCTGGGTCATTCCACGAACTCTGGTTAGACCGTGCAGGGTTCCGCTCTTTTCATAGCGGTAGACCGAACCGAATTCAAAAAGACGCATCGGCAGATCACGATAGCTTCTGCCCTGAGACTTGAAGATGAGAATGTGAAACGGGCAGTTCATCGGCTTGAGGTAGTAATCCTGGCCTTGTTTTCTAACCGCGCCGTCCTCCGCGAGTTCTTCATCGAGTCGCATCGGCGGAAACATTCCATCGGCATACCACTGAAGGTGCCCCGATGTTTCAAAGAGATTGCTCTTGGTTATGTGAGGAGAGTAAACAAATTCGTAGCCCGATTGCTCGTGACGCTGACGCGAGTAGTCCTCCATGACTTTGCGCATAGCCCCACCCTTAGGGTGAAAGACGGCTAAACCCGAGCCGATTTCTTCGGGAAACGAGAACAAGTCAAGTTCTTGCCCGAGCTTTCGATGGTCACGCTTAGCGGCTTCTTCTAGACGCTCTTGATGCGCGCGAAGGTCATCCTTGGTCGGCCAGGCTGTTCCATAGATTCTCTGAAGCTGCTTGTTTTTCTCGTTGCCACGCCAATAGGCAGCCGCCACGCGAGTGAGTGCAAACGCTTGACCAATCATTCGGGTGTTTGGAAGGTGTGGCCCGCGGCAGAGATCACTCCATCGAGTTTCGCCCGTTGCAGCGTCAACATTGTCGTAAATCGTTAATTCCCCGGCCCCGACTTCGGCGGCACCATCTCCAAGGTCAGAGCCCTTCAATCCGATCAGTTCAAGTTTGTAGGGTTCGGTTGAGAGCTCCTCGCGGGCTGATGAGTCGTCGGTGACCCGGCGCATGAACCTTTGGCCTGACTGAATAATCTTCTGCATCTGCTTCTCGAGTTGCCGAAGGTCATCCGGTGTGAAAGGTTCCTCGACATCGAAGTCGTAGTAGAAGCCATCCGTGACCGGCGGGCCGATGCCGAGTTTTGCTTTTGGATTGATCGCTTGCACAGCCTGCGCCAGTACGTGGGCGGCAGAGTGTCTAAGTATGTTGAGCCCATCGGCGGAGGTAATTGAGACGCCCTCTACGTCATCGCCCTCTTGGAGTTTGTAAGCCAGGTCGCGAAGCTGCCCGTTGACCCTGAGGGCGACAATCGATTTGTCGGCAAACAAGCCAAAACCATCTGAGCCAAACTCTCGTTCTTGGCGCTCTCCTGATACGGTGATAATCACAATGACCTCTCTACCCGCCCATTCTAAACTGCCTAGTCGCCTTGCCATGCGTTCGTCGCTCGCAGATCAGAGAGATTTCAATGACTAAGTCATCCAAGGCAACGAAGGCGATGCAGGCAAAGATTCGGGCAGACGAATTGGCTTTATCCTCGGCAGAGTTTCAGCGAACGGCGATGGCCTCAAAACTCAATTGGTTGCGCGCCGGCGTGCTCGGAGCAAACGATGGAATAGTTTCGACTGCAGGCCTGGTGATGGGTGTTGCTGGTGCTAATGGAGATTCGTCGGCGATTCTTATCGCCGGGGTTGCCGGTCTAGTAGCCGGTTCAATTTCAATGGCAGGTGGCGAGTACACGTCAGTGAGCGCTCAGAGAGACAGTGAGTTGGCTGCGCTCGAGACGGAGCGAAAAGAGCTTCGGGATGATCCCGAGCGAGAACTTCGTGAACTGGCCTGGTTCTACGAGCAGAAGGGCCTGAGCTTAGACACGGCCTTGGTGGTCGCAACCGAACTCACGGCCAAGGATGCCTTGAAGGCGCACGCAGAGGCAGAATTGGGAATCGATTCGTCTCAGCAGGTGAGCCCAGGACAAGCAGCACTGTCTTCATTCGTTTCTTTTGCCGGTGGTTCGCTGCTTCCTCTTCTTGCGATAACCGGACCCTGGGTCGACTTCAGAATTCAGGCAACAATTGCAGCGGTAATCGCTTCGCTAGCAATCACCGGATTTGTCGGCGCAAAGATTGGTGGCGCTAAGAGCGGCAAGGCGATTGTTCGAAACACCGTGGTTAGCGCGCTCACCATGGGTATCACCTACGCCATTGGAAGTTTGGTCGGCACCTTTCACTTTTAACCTGAGTAAACTCGGTTCGTGAGCAAGTACGAAAAGGTCGATGTAGCCCTGGTTGGTGGCGGAATCATGAGCGCAACCCTGGCCGCCATGCTCAATCACCTAGATCCAAAGCTGAAGATAACCGCATTCGAGCGTCTCGGAGCGGTAGCCATGGAGTCATCAAACCCTTGGAATAATGCCGGTACCGGCCATGCTGCTCTCTGTGAACTCAACTATATGCCCGATTCAAAGGATGGCTCACTGCCAGATCCAGCCAAGGCAATAGCCATCAACGAGCAATTCCAATTGAGCAAGCAACTTTGGGCGTCGTTCGTAAAGCTGGGCTTGCTGGGCGATCCAAAGAGTTTCATTCACGCAACACCGCACATGACTTTCGTGCGCGGAGAAAAGGATTGCGACTACCTCAAGCGACGTGCGCAGGTTCTTCAAAAGCAACCGCTGTTTGAGGGTTTTGAATTCACAACAAGTCACAAGAAAATTGCGTCTTGGACACCTCTTCTCATAGAAGGCCGCAACCAGTCAGAAGTCATCGCAGCCACCAGAATCACCTCTGGTACCGACGTCGATTTCGGTGCGATCACTGAGCAACTCTTCTCAAGCCTTGCTTCGAAGAAGATTGACGTTAAGTTGAACTCCGAAGTGGTTTCGATACGCAGAGTAAACGAAGGTTGGCACCTGACTGTAAAGAATGGCCTGACCGGAGAAAAGCGCTTCGTCGAATCAAAGTTTGTGTTTGTTGGCGCAGGCGGCTGGGCGCTCAAATTGTTGCAGAAAGCAAGAATTCCCGAGGCCAAGGGTTATGGGCTCTTTCCAGTGAGTGGATCGTTCCTTCGAACCACGAACCCCGAAGTGGTTGAAAGACACAAGGCAAAGGTTTACAGCCAAGCCTCTGTCGGAGCCCCACCAATGTCTGTGCCGCACCTAGACACAAGAATCGTCGCTGGCGAGTCAAGCTTGCTGTTCGGCCCCTACGCGGGAGCCATCCCGAAGTTTCTAAAATTCGGATCTGTACTCGATCTTCCGATGGCAATCAGGCCCTCAAACATCCGACCATACCTTTCTGTCGCAATCAAGAATCTCTCGCTTATCAAATACCTCGTCACAGAACTGACCAAGACCAAAGCTCAACGTTTCGCCGCTCTTCAAGAATTCATGCCATCCGCGAACCCGCAGGATTGGTCGATGATTGTGGCGGGTCAACGCGCCCAGGTGATTAAGCGCGACAGCAAAGGAAACGGCGTTCTGCAGTTCGGAACTGAAGTTGTCACTTCAGAGGATGGTTCGATAGCGGGGCTACTAGGTGCGTCACCAGGCGCTTCGACATCGGTTCACATCATGCTTGAGGTCCTGAAAAAGAGTTTTCCAAACGAATACCCAAAGTGGCAGCCAAAACTCAAGAAGTTGATTCCATCTCTTGGCGTGAACCTAAACGACAACCCAAAATTGGCCAAGAAAGTATTGGCAGCCACTGCCAAGTCACTCAAACTCAACCGCTGAACAGCCCCTGCTCTCTAACGATTCCAAGAGCATCATAGTCACCGATGACAAAACGAGGTTCGTTATCTACGAGTGAGACCTCGATGTAAGCATTGACGTCTAATTCGTCAGAGTTTCTGCAGGTAAACCATCGGCCCATGCTGTCGCGCCAACCTTCAGACTCTCGCTCTCTAAAGATCTCTTCGAAATTGTTTGTTCGCATTACGAATCGCTTGTGCAGCGAATCGACGTAGATGTGGCGATAGTCGAACTCCGCTGTTTCAAGTTTCATGGTGAAGCCTTGCAGCCAACTCGGATAAACCTTGACGTCGTCAACCTTGCAGTAGCCGCACAGTCCCGGCTTTCCAGCGGCGGTCAAAACAATCTCTGGACACGCGATAACAGCTTGCTCGCCACCGAATTTCAATCTTGAATCTTTAGCTAACTCTCGTTCAAGTTCGATTCCATCGATTGAAGAAAAGCCAAGAGCTCTGATTGACTCCGAAATTTGCGGAGCGGGTTTTGGAAGGCTTGAAAACCATCCCAGCAGAACTGCTGGGAGCACCATGGCAAGAAGAACGACGAGCGCAGATCTGAGGTGTTTGATTTTGCCCTCCGAATTAGAGCCTGGTGGACGATACTGGGTTCGAACCAGTGACCCCTTCCATGTCAAGGAAGTGCGCTACCACTGCGCCAATCGTCCGCTCGGTGTTTCGAGGTGAAGACGGGATTTGAACCCGTGTAGACGGCTTTGCAGGCCGCTGCCTCGCCTCTCGGCCACTCCACCGTGCTTGCACGCAAGAAAACTTGCACTCTGCGAGCGGATGACGAGATTCGAACTCGCGACCCCAACCTTGGCAAGGTTGTGCTCTACCAACTGAGCCACATCCGCATGTCTTGTTTCCAAGACCTCGCTACTCTAACCCAAAATTCAGGAGAATCGCAACATTGAGTAGCCTGTGATGATGCTGAACATAAGCCTTGCCAACCCTTTTGAGGTGTTGCTCGCGGCAGTATTCGTCATCGTGGCCTTTGCAGTGCTAGTCGGTTCTGTGGTGCTGGCCATCGCCTATGTCTACTCCAATGTCTTCGAGCGCTGGCCGGAATACACACGGGCTAAGCGCTTTCAAGTCAGCAGAAACATTGCCCTAACTGTCGCCGTCATGGCCCTGGTGCTTTGGTTGGCTTCGAGACGCTAGCCGCGGTCAGCTCCGAAGGCGTAAGCCTCTTCGCCGTGTACCACGGTGTCAATGCCTGCGATTTCGTCTTGAGCCTTCACCCTGAAGCCGATGGTCTTCTCAATCACGAAGCCGATGAGAAGCGCGAGAACGAAGCTGTAGATCAACACCGCAACAGCGCCGAGCGCTTGCATTGCCAACTGGTGGAATCCAAAACCGAATGCTGCTCCAACTCCGTTGCCGAATAGACCAATCCAAAGAGTGCCAACCATTCCACCCACCAGGTGAATGCCGACGACATCTAGGGAGTCGTCGAACCCTAGAGCAAATTTCAGATCGATTGCTAGAGCACAGAGAGCGCCGGCTACGAGCCCGAGCAAAATTGCCCAAACCGGATCGAGACTGGCACATGCGGGTGTGATGGCAACCAGACCGGCAACTGCTCCGGAGCCAGCCCCGATTGATGTTGCCTTGCCGTGCTTGATTTTCTCGATGATGATCCAACCGAGTAGCGCGGCTGCGGGTGCACCGATTGTGTTTATGAACGCGAGTGAGGCAACGCCATCTGCGGCTAGAGCGGAGCCGGCGTTGAATCCGAACCAACCGAACCAGAGAAGCGAAACTCCAAGCAAGGTAAGCGGTACGTTGTGTGGTTGATTAATCCCCTTGCTAAATCCGAAACGTTTTCCAAGGATGATTGCCAGGGCTAAGCCAGCAGCTCCGGCGTTGATGTGCACCGCAGTTCCACCGGCGAAGTCAATCACTCCGAGGTTGTAAACAATCCAACCGCCGTCAACAACCTTTCCGTCGGCGACCGTGAAGTTGAAGACCCAGTTCGCGACAGGAAAGTAAACGACTGTTGCCCAAACGCCGGCGAATATCATCCATGCGCCGAATTTGGCGCGGTCTGCAATGGCGCCTGAGATCAACGCGACGGTAATGATTGCAAAGGTAGCTTGAAAGGCGACGAAGGCAAGTGACGGGTATCCGGTTCCGGATGCGAACAACTCATCGCCAACCGGATTCACCGAGTCTTTTACCTGCTGGGTGAGTCCCAAAAAGTTGGTGTCGATACCGAACCAGCCATCGATCCCGTAGAAACTCGCGCTGCCCCCGTTAGAGAACGAGATCGCGTAGCCATACAGCACCCAGAGAACGGCAATGAGGCCCAGCGAGCCAAAGCTCAGCATCATCATGCTCACCACGCTCTTGGCCTTGACCATGCCGCCGTAGAAGAAAGCAAGCCCGGGAGTCATGAGTAGAACCAAAGCCGCTGAGATGAAGATAAATGCCGAATTGCCCTGATCCATTTTTACCTCTTTCTGAGTAACTGACTGCGTTATGCAGAAAGCGTCTATCAAAAAGGTTTCAACCGATGCACCAGATTGTTTCGGTTATGTAAAAAGTTCTAGGCCCCGAGCGCACCGAGACGAGAGATCGCTCTCAGATACTTCTTTTTGTATCCCCCTGCAACGTGGTCAGCACGAAAGACCTTGGTGAGATCGATGCCTGAGGCACGGATGGGTACCTGCATCTCATAGGCACGGTCGACAAAGCTAACAAACCTAAGCGCTGCCGCCTGATCATCGAGTGTGTGAGCGGAAACGATTCCAACTCGAGGGATGCCCTCTAGCAGCAAGCCGTATTTTGAGGGATGAACTTTGGCAAGATGCGCCAGCAGCTCATCGAAATTGTCACGCGAGCCACCACCTTCGGCTGCTAGCCAAGAATCGAGTTCCAAGTCAGTTCTCGCATCAAGCGATACCGAAACGGGTCGGTGTCGGTGGTCTTCGCCATCTATGCGCAGAATTGTGAACTTCTCAGAAATTCCGTGAATCTCTCTCGCAAAGTCTTCAGCGGCGAAGCGCCCTTCACCGAGGGCAGACGGTGGCGTGTTAGAAGTGGCCGCAAACTTGACTCCCCTAGCGCCTAGCTCGTTGAGCAATCGCGACATAATCATGGTGTCACCGGGATCATCTAGTTCAAACTCGTCAATGCAAATCAGTGCGTATCGAGCCAGCGCCTCTTTAGCTGCCGCAAAACCGAGCGCACCAATCAGACTGGTGAATGCGATGAATGAACCAAAAGCCTTCTTTCCACGAAACTGATGATATGTGGCTGCAAGCAAGTGCGTCTTTCCAACTCCGAATCCGCCGTCCAGATAAATTCCGAGTGAATCGTTCTCGACCGGCACTCGGCTGAATAGGCCACGTTTGGCGGTCTTACCGAGCGCAAAGCTTTGTGCCGTTTTTGACGCCTCAGCCTGCGAGGGAAACTCGCTGTGTGGAATGTAGTTTTCGAAGCTCGAGCGCTCGAACTCGCGCGGCGGCACGAGATCAGCCAGCAACCTAGCCGTGCTTGGGCTCGGATTACGATCTTGCAGCGAGGGATACACGCCAATCATTGCAAATTCTTACCTTTGGTCTAGCGTGAAATTGATTCATTGTTTAGCCTAGATGAGCAACCACAACTATGCACCGAAGGACTAGACCATGCCCGCTCCAATTGACCTTTCTGCGAAAATCCAGCAGTACGCGCACCCAGAAGCCCTGGTCAGCACCGATTGGCTTGCCGATAATCTGACAGCGCAAAATGTAGTTGTAGTTGAGTCTGACGAAGACGTATTGCTATACAGCACCGGTCACATCCCAGGGTCCGTTAAGATTGACTGGCACACAGACCTAAACGATGCAGTTCTGCGCGATTACCTAGACGGCGAACAATTCGCCGAACTTATGTCGGCTAAAGGCATCTCGCGAGACACCACGGTGATCTTGTATGGCGACAACAAGAACTGGTGGGCTGCCTACACACTCTGGGTCTTCAAGCTATTTGGTCACGAAGACGTGCGACTTCTCGACGGCGGCCGCGAGGCTTGGATAGCCGAAGGGCGAGAGCTAACCACCGATGTGCCAACCAGCGAAAGAGCCAACTACCCTGTCGCTGTTCGAAACGACAACGATATTCGCGCGTATCGAGACGACGTGCTAGCACACCTGGGTAAGCCTCTGGTTGACGTGCGCAGCCCGCAGGAGTACTCCGGCGAGAGAACTCACATGCCAAACTACCCAGATGAAGGCGCACTTCGTGGCGGTCACATTCCGGGAGCCGCGTCAATTCCTTGGTCAAAGGCTGCAAACGAAGACTCAACCTTCAAGGATGTAGACGCTCTCAAGGAACTTTATCTTCAGCAAGAAGAACTAGATCCGAACGAAGACACTATCGCCTACTGCCGCATCGGTGAGCGCTCAAGTCATACCTGGTTCGTGCTTAAGTACCTTCTCGGTTTCAAGAATGTAAAGAACTACGATGGCTCGTGGACCGAGTGGGGCAGCCTTGTTGGTGTACCAATTGTCAAAGGAACAGCGCGCGTCTAAAAAGACATAGTCTTTTCTAATGTCAATTACAGCGAATGCTCTTGCGATTGTCGACGACTTCTCGTCGTTGCAGGGCAACGACAAACTCGATTTGTTGATTGAGATTTCAGACCAGTTGCCTGCGCTTCCTGAGAGATATCTCAACCACCCCGAACTGCTCGAGAGGGTTGAGGAGTGCCAGTCTCCCGTCTACCTGTTTGTCGAAGTAGTTGATGGCATCGTTCAGATTTTCTTGACCGCACCAAAAGAAGCGCCAACCACGAGAGCATTCGCGGGAATCCTTCACGCTTCGCTTAATGGAGAAAGTGTCGACACGGTTCTCTCATTCGACGACGACTACCCCAGCATGCTTGGTATCACCGACATGGTTAGCCCCTTGCGCATGAGAGGCATGCGGGGCATGCTGGCGAGAATCAAGCGTCAGGTCGTTGAAAAGAATAAATGACCAACATCGCGCAAGACCTCAAGGGCAGATACTCGCGAATCAACGGGGTGAGGCTATCGATGGTGGCCAACTCTCGCTTGCAAACCAGCGGCGTCTCTCGATCTAGCATTGACGTTTCAACTAGCTTGGACCGCGAACTACTCAAACACCTTCGCTCGCTAGCAGATATCGCAGTGACCGATGCTGCCACGGCAATAGCCGAGAGCTACCGGCCTTCGAAATTGGTTGAACTTGAAATCTGGACTAAGTCCGGCGACGCAAGGGGTCTAGAGGACGCATCGGTGGGTGAATTTAGGCCGTTGAGGGTGCAGCAAATCGATGATGCGGTCGTTAGGCTGCAAACGCTTAGGCAGACCCACTCAAGCATTCTGCTAGAAACGGGCCCGACGGTTACCAAACTGCTGGCCAGCGCTCAAGAGATTGACGAAGCTTCTCTGACTGTCACCCAGGCAGCAGACCACGATACGGCACTGGCGTCGCTAGAGACTTTCGCCGATCGAATCGGACTCGACTATCTCAAAAAAATCGAGACAGTGTGGCTCGAAGAGACACTGTTTGCCCGGCTCGGCCGCTGAAACGGCGTGGCAAGCTCAAGCCAGCCGCTCTCGAACCTAACCTTATGGGGTGAGTACCGAAGCCCCTGAGAATCTGCCAGCCGATGTCCAATCGGCGATTTTGTCGATTCGAGCAGCCTCACTGCGTGACGAGCTGCAGGTTGAAGAGATCGAGGCCCCCACTGGCATCGCCGACCACGCAATTGCTTTCTCTTGCTTGGTAAAGAGCAAAACCAGTGAAGTTTCTGGAAGTCTGGGAACCGGACGTTTTGTCATGTTCTGGTCGTCTACACCGCAGGAAAATTGGACTACGAATTTTCGAATCGTATGCTTCGCCAGGTCTCCGCTAGAAACAAACATTGGTGCAGACGATGAAAGCACAGACATCACCTGGGATTGGCTTACCGATGCGCTTGCACTGGCCGGAGCGGAGCAGTCTGCGATTGCTGGAACAACCACTCGCATAGTTTCTAGCGGTCACGGAATGATGTCGGCAGAAGCCGACCACGCCGAAATTGAACTTAGAGCAAGCTGGTCGCCCCACGGCACAGACATTGGAAGACACTTCGTTGCCTGGCAAAACGTCGTGAGCGTTATGTCGGGTTTTCCCCTGACGCCAGGAGTGGGCGAAGTTCACCGTTGATTCAAGACGCAACGCCTAGTGCGCTAAAGAAGGCACGCCGACCCGTGGTTTTCGTCGACGACGCAGCCAAGCTTGCTAACTGTTGCGAAGTCTTGAGCTCTGCGCCTGGAGCTTTTGCAATAGATGCCGAAAGAGCATCGGGTTTTCGCTATGGGCAACGCGCCTATCTGATTCAAGTCGCCAGGCGTGAGGGTCCAATTTTTCTAATTGATCCGGCAGCGATTTCACCCGACTCAAGGCGCGAGGACTTCGCCCAACTGGCAGCAGTGCTTGCCACTGACACATGGCTTTTGCATGCGGCCACTCAAGATCTGCCATGCCTTGCGGAGTTGGGTCTATACCCGTCGAGAATTTTCGACACTGAGCTTGGCAGCCGAGTAGTTGGCTTGCCTCGTGTCGGTTTAGGTGCTGTTGTCGAACACTACCTAAACATTTCGCTGGCAAAAGAGCACAGCGCGGTCGATTGGAGCAAGCGACCCCTCGAGCAATCCTGGCTCGATTACGCGGCACTAGATGTGGATGTTCTGCACGAACTTGCAGACGCTCTCGAGGCCGACCTGACCGAAAAGAATAAACTCCCCTGGGCGTTGGATGAATTCACGCACCTGCTCAAGTTCAAACCAAAGCCCGAAAACCCAGAACGCTGGCGAAACATGACCGGTTTGCACGAGGTCAAAACTCAGATCGGACTCTCGGTGGCGAGAGAACTTTGGCGTCAGCGAGAGGCGTTAGCCATCAAGCTTGACGTCGCACCCGGAAGGCTCATCCCTGATGCGTCGATTAGCCACGCAGCTAAGTCATTGCCCAAGACCCGGCCCGAACTGGCGGCAGACAAGTTGTTCGCCGGCCGAGCCTCTCGCAGTTACCTAGACACCTGGTGGGCGGCTCTAGAAGCAGGCAGAAACAGCCGCGACCTACCCGAGCTCAAGGTAGCTAGCGTCGGCATTCCGAACCACCGAAGCTGGCCTAACCGCTGGCCAAACGCTCACAAGAGACTTGTCTGTGCCCGTCACTACCTATCTGAGTTAGCGAAAGAGAACGATCTGCCGCTTGAGAACATGGTTTCACCAGACACAATCAGGCAGATTTGCTGGGTCGAGCGCGAGAGCACAACCACAGAGCAGATTGAGAGTGAACTCGACGCTTTGTCTACGAGACCTTGGCAGATTGCTCTGATTGCTGAGACTCTCGCAAACTCGATTTCTTTGAGCCACACTTTTGTGGTTGAGAAACCCGAAGCAGAAAAGACCGAGTCAGAAGCTTAGTTTTGGGTTTGAAGTTTCTTCGAGTGGGCGCGCGTAGGGAACCTTAGCCCCGAGCACCTGAGCAACGATGTCTCTCGCAATGGTTTGAGCATTCAAGCCGACACGATCAAGAATCTCGTCGCGAGTGGCATGTTCGAGAAACTCGTCTGGCAGACCAACCTCGTTGAGAGCCGTGTCAACTTGAGCGGCGCGCATTGCCTGCCTAATTCGAGTGCCAATACCACCAACACGGATGCCATCTTCAATAGTTACGACTAGACGATGTTTTGCCGCTAACTCGATAACCGAGTCTGCTACCGGAACAACCCAGCGAGGATCAATTACCGTTGAACCAATTCCCTGAGCGGCGAGCAGGCTGGTTACCTGCAGCGCGATTTTTGCCATCGAGCCAACGGCAACGAGCAAGACATCCTTAGCAGAGCTCTCGAAGAGAACATCGACGCCGTCGTCGAGACGGCGAAGAGCGTTGATGTTCTCATCGACTGAACCCTTGCCGAACCTGACAAGCGTTGGAGCGTCTTCAATCGCAACTGCTTCACCAAGAAGTTCCCTGAGCAGATTTGCGTCACGTGGTGCTGCAATTCTGATGTTTGGAACGACCTGGAAAATTGCTAGGTCCCACATTCCGTGGTGGCTGGCACCGTCGGGGCCGGTTACACCCGCGCGATCGAGCACAAAGGTGACACCCTCTTTGTGCAGGGCAACATCCATGAGAACTTGATCTAGTGCTCTGTTCATAAAGGTTGCATAGACAGCAACGACCGGATGCAAACCACCGAAGGCCATGCCAGCGGCCGAAGTGACGGCGTGCTGTTCGGCGATACCCACATCGAAGACCCGGTTCGGGAACCTCTTGGCAAACTCGCCAAGGCCAACCGGATTCAGCATGGCGCCGGTTATCGCAACAAGCCTGTCGTTCTTCTCGGCCAGTTGAACCAGTTCGCTTCCAAAGACTTTGGTCCATGATGACGTGGCGGTTTCGAGCGACTCCCCTGTCTCAGGGTTGATTTGACCGACGGCGTGAAATTGATCGGCCTCGTTTAGCATCGCTGGGTCGAAGCCCTTACCCTTTTGAGTTATCACGTGCACGATAACCGGATAGGCATACTTTTTGGCTTGCTCAAGAGCTTGCTCTACGGCCGCGAGATCGTGGCCGTCAATTGGGCCGATGTACTTTAGGTCGAGGTTAGGAAACATGCTCTTGGGTGTGACCGAACCTAGAAGACCTTTTCCGGCTCCACGAATCATCGAGAAAGCTGAACGGCCGAGCCAACCAAAACGCTCAAAGAACTTGCGACTGAGTCTGTACAGCTTTCTATAGGTTTGCTCGGTTCGAATGTCGTTTAGTGTTCGAGCGAATCCGCCGATTGTTGGCGCATACGAACGGCCGTTGTCATTCACGATTATTACGAGTTTTCGATCGTTGTCGTCGCTGATGTTGTTCAGTGCCTCCCAGGCCATTCCGCCGGTGAGTGCGCCATCACCAATCAGGGCAACCACGTAGCGATCATCCTGACCGGTCAGGCGATATGCCTTCGCAATTCCATCTGCCCAGCTAAGCGATGACGAAGCGTGAGAACTCTCGACGATGTCATGCTCAGACTCTGATCGTTGCGGATAGCCGGCGATACCGTCTTTCTGTCGCAAGTTGTCAAAGTTCTTTCGACCGGTAAGAAGCTTATGAACGTAGCTTTGATGCCCGGTGTCGAAAACAATGCTGTCTACCGGCGAATTGAATACTCGGTGCATTGCAATCGAAACTTCAACGACACCGAGATTCGGCCCAAGGTGGCCACCGACTTTCGCCACCGACGTAATCAGGTAAGAGCGAATCTCCTCTGCAAGCGTCTCAAGCTCAGCAGCCGAAAGTGCCTTCAGGTCTGCTGGACCGTTGATTCGCTCGAGAATAGACATTATGAATTCGCAACCAGGCTTCTGAGAACGTACTGAAGAATTCCGCCGTTCCTGAAGTAGTCAGCTTCGCCTGGCGTATCGATTCGAACAACAGCCTCAAAGACGACCGCTGACTTGCCTGCCGTGGAATGACTAGAAGGGGTCGCTGTCACTCGAACAGTTTTCGGGGTTGAACCAAGGTTCAACGCCTCTATACCCTCGATATCGAAGATCTCGGTGCCATCGAGCCCCAACGAGTCAGCCGACTGACCCGCTGGAAACTGCAGTGGCAGCACACCCATTCCAATCAGGTTGCTTCTGTGAATTCGCTCGAAGCTCTCGGTGATAACCGCCCTCACTCCTAACAGGCTCGTACCTTTGGCCGCCCAGTCGCGCGATGAACCAGAGCCGTACTCTTTGCCACCGAGAATCACCAGCGGAATCGCTTGCTCTTGATAGTTGGCAGACGCGTCGAAGATGAAGGCCTGTGGCGCATCTGGCAACGTGAAGTCGCGAGTGTAACCACCTTCAACGTCGGTTAGCAGTTGATTGCGCAGGCGGATGTTGGCGAACGTGCCACGAATCATAATCTCGTGATTGCCGCGTCGCGATCCATAAGAGTTAAAGTCGACGCGCGAAATGCCGCGCTCGCTGAGGTACTTGCCAGCCGGGCTGTCTGCCTTAATGGAACCAGCCGGGCTAATGTGGTCGGTCGTTACCGAATCGCCTAACTTGGCAAGCACTCGCGCTGCATGGATGTCGGTCACCGGTGAAGGCTCGCGAGTCATTCCGTCGAAGTATGGCGCTTTACGAACGTAGGTCGACTTTTCATCCCAGTCAAATGTTGCGCCTTCAGGAGTTGGCAGAGACTTCCAGCGCTCGTCGCCTTCAAACACGCCCGCATACTGCGAAGTAAACATGTCGCTGTCGATGGAGCTATCGATGGTTTCTTGAACCAGCTGAGGTGTCGGCCAAATGTCTCTCAGATAAACGTCGGCTCCGGTGGAGTCTTGGCCAAGTGCCTGAGTTTCAAAATCGAAATCCATGGTTCCGGCAAGCGCGTAAGCGATAACCAGCGGCGGTGAAGCAAGGTAGTTCATCTTCACATCTGGGTTGATTCGCCCCTCAAAGTTTCGGTTTCCAGACAAGACCGCCGTAACGGCGAGATCGTTTGCATTGACAGCAGCAGTGATCTCTTCATGAAGTGGGCCAGAGTTACCGATGCATGTGGTGCAGCCGTAGCCAACGAGATTAAAGCCGAGCTCGTCTAGGTATTTGGTCAGTCCCGCCTTTTCGTAGTACTCGGTTACAACCTTTGAGCCGGGTGCGAGTGAGGTCTTAACCCAGGGTTTCGAACGCAAACCCTTCTTCACTGCATTCTTAGCGAGCAATCCCGCGGCCATCATCACGGATGGGTTCGAAGTGTTTGTGCAAGAAGTTATTGACGCGATAGTGACGTATCCGTGATCAATTGTGAAGGCCTCACCGGCTACCTTGGCCGGATTTGATGACACGGCCGAATAGGCAGTTAGAGCTTTCTCGAATTGCTCTTTCGATTCGCTCAAGACGACGCGATCCTGAGGCCGCTTCGGGCCGGCGATGGATGGCACGACGGTGGAAAGATCTAACTCCAAGTATTCGCTGAAAACTGGTTCGACCGAAGGATCGTGCCAGAGGCCCTGGGCCTTTGCATACGCCTCTACGAGCTCAATCTGCTCATCTGGACGGCCCGTGATGCGCAAGTAATCGAGTGTGACGTCGTCAATCGGGAAGATTGCAACTGTCGAGCCGAACTCCGGACTCATGTTTCCGATGGTTGCTCGGTTTGCCAGAGGTACAGAGCTGACACCCTTGCCGTAGAACTCGACAAACTTGCCAACGACTCCGTGCTTACGCAGCATCTCGGTGATGGTTAGAACAACATCGGTGGCAGTTGCGCCAACCGGAATTGCACCGGTTAGTTTGAAGCCGACAACTTTTGGAATGAGCATCGAAACCGGTTGACCCAACATGGCGGCCTCTGCCTCGATGCCTCCCACTCCCCAACCGAGAACGCCGAGACCATTCACCATGGTGGTGTGCGAATCGGTGCCTACGCAACTGTCTGGATAAGCCTGCAGAATTCCATCAACTTCTCGAGTCATTACAGTGCGGGCTAAATACTCGATGTTGACCTGGTGAACGATTCCGGTTCCTGGCGGCACAACCTTGAAGTCGTCGAAGGCGGTTTGACCCCAGCGCAGAAATTGATAGCGCTCGCCGTTTCTCGCATACTCGAATTCAACGTTCTTCTCGAAAGCCTCGGCAGAACCGGCAACGTCGATAACGACGGAGTGATCGATGACCATTTCAGCGGGAGCAAGCGGATTAATCTTCTTCGGATCGCCACCGAGGTCGGCCACTGCCTCGCGCATGGTTGCTAGGTCGACAACGCAAGGAACTCCGGTGAAGTCCTGCATGATTACTCGGGCCGGGGTGAACTGAATCTCTGTGTCGGGTTCACTCTGCGGGTTCCAGTCGACTAGTGCTTTGATGTGGGCCGCGGTGATGTTTGCCCCGTCTTCGGTGCGAAGCAGGTTCTCTAGCAGAATTTTCAAACTGTAAGGAAGCTGCTTGGCGTCAACTGAATCGAGCCTAAAGATTCGATAGGTTTTGTCGCGAACCTTTAGTTCTGCTGCAGACCCGAAACTGTTAACCTTTGACATTCAATCCTCAATCGATAGCAAAATCGCTTCAATAAAAATACCATCAACGAGGTCTTTGAATGACCCCTCGAAGCATGAGCCAAGTGACCCAGAGACCTGCTGCGTAGAGCGGCAAGCCCATAATCAAGCGGGCTGTAGCCAAGGCAGTCAGGTTATCGGCTAGGTAGAGGGGCCACTGAACGAGGAGTCGAGCCGAGAAAATGCTGACCCACAGGAGCGTGGCTGCGCTGAAAAGGCGCATTTCGTATTTGTTTTTGCGCCAGGCGGTCTTTTCGCCGATCAGAAATCCCACGATGACACCTATGAGTGGCCAACGCACCAAAACCGAAATCGCCAGCGGGATCAGATAGCTGAGATTCGTGATGAATCCGGTTAGAAAGTAATCTCGTCCGCTTCCGCCTTCGCGAAAGGCAAGAAATGAGGCGATCGCAATACCAAGCAAGCCACCGATTGCCTGGGCCAGAGGTTTGCGGGTAATTATTCGAAGCAAGATGAACGCTACAGACACCGCAGCAGAGATCGCGATAGAGAGATAAACCTCGCGAGTAAAGGCAAACAGAATGACAAAGATAAACCCCGGGATAATCGCCTCAAGAATGCCTTGGACTCCGCCCATTGAAACGAGTAGCGATCTGCCGTCGAACTCGTGTCGGCCGTCTACCTTGCGTATACCGAGCGCCTTTGCGGCGGCACTGGCCTCGTCTGGTTTCTCTGCGGTCATGATTGACCCTTCATTCCTGGCGGCAGAACTGATCCTGCGGGAACGGTGAGTGGCAACGCTTCACCTGGAGGCAACGGAGTGTCTGCGCGATGAACAACCACAGATCTGAAGACATCGTTTATCTCAGCTGCCGCCTTCGGGTCATTCATAGCCGCGCCGCTTACTGTGCCGCGAAGACACCAGCGCGGACCATCGAAACCGATGAATCTGACTAGTCGATGTCCTGCGGCTCGACCGCTGTCGTCGACCAGCGGCAACTTGGCAACCAACTCAGCGCCGAGCGCGCCGTAACCCTCTTCGACTTCGCCACCCTGGGTGCGAATGTTTTGCGAGACTGCGCTGCGAATCTCTTGCCAGAGGCCTTCGCTTCTAGGCGCAGCAAATGCCATGAGCTGCAGCTTCGAATTCGCATACTCGAGCGTGACCGCTATAACCCGGTTCGAGTTGTCTTCAACCTCTACACTCATGCCGAGGTTTGCGATTGGCTCGATGCGAAGCGAACCGAAATCTACATAGGGTCTCACCTGGTCGATGAGTTCGCTATCGTAAGGGCCGTTGACGCCGAAGGTATCCGTGCTCATTTAGAACCCGTCGAGCCAAAACCTTGTTCGCCGCGATGCGATTCTGGAAGGTGATCGACCTCAATAAAGCGTGCTCGCTCAACTCTTTGAAAAACCATCTGGGCGATGCGGTCACCGACCTCAATCTTGAACGGCTCTCTCTTGTCGGTGTTCAGCAGGGTCACCTGAATCTCCCCGCGGTAACCCGCGTCAACAGTGCCTGGGCTGTTCAACACTTTGATTCCGTGCTTGGCTGCGAGACCGCTGCGGGAGTGTACGAGCCCAACGAAACCGTCTGGAATTGCCATGCGAACGCCGGTGGATATCGTGAGCCTCTCGCCCGGCTCGATCACGCCGGACTGAGAACTGCGAAGGTCGCATCCGGCATCACCTGGATGTGCGTAGACGGGTATCCCAGAAGTAGTGGTGATAAGTATTTGCAAGTCGTCCATCAGAGTTAGAGCGTAGTCTAAGTTCATGAGCAACCCTCGGCTTGAATCAGCCATTTACCAGGAATGGCAACTGCCACGGGCTTCTACCTTCATCCCGCACCTCATGGTTTTTCCGTCTTTCTGGCTTGTACTCGCACCGATTAATGCAGATCTCGGTCTGATTCTGGGAATTCTGGCTTCAGCAGTTTCGGTCTGGATCAGGTTCGCCATGTCAAAAAGAATCATCGTTAGCGAGAAGTACCTGCAAATTGGTAAGGCGACAATACCCCGCAACGTTTTAGGGCAGGCAACCGTGATCGTTCAGAGTGAACAATTCAGTGAGAGAGGGCCGCGACTTGACGCAAGGGCGTTCGTGGCCTTGAAAGCGCTTAGCGGTTTGGTGAAGGTTCAGGTCGAGGATTCGAACGACCCAACGCCCTACATTCTGATTTCGACTCGGCGGCCAACACAGCTGGCCGAAGCGCTAAACAAGTAGTCGGCTAACTGCACTCAACGCAGACTTCGCCGTACTTACCCTTCTTCTTAGCCAACATCGACTTGTGCTTGACAATGAAACATTCCGAACAGGTGAACTCGTCTGTCTGAGGAGGAACGACCATAACGTTCAAGGCTTCATCGATTAGGTTCTCGCGGTCGTGATCCTCGTCGATACTTATCTCTTCTGCATCGAGAGACGCAGCGGAGGTTGGCGCAGAGCGCTCTTTCAGAGCATCAAGAGACTCGGCGTCATCGTCAGTCTTCTTCGGTGCATCGTAATCGGCGGCCATTCCCAACCCTTCTTGTAGTGAGCGTGCACAGTTTGCACCGAAACGACCGAAAATGCAAACACTCCACGCCGCTGTTCATGAAATTCTCAACTTTCGCCACTCGCACTCAGAAATGAGCAGGAAAACACAGCTCAGGTGGCAAACTCTTGTCTGAAGGAGGCGTTCATGTTCGAATTGAGGCTCAGCGGCAACGATGGAATATATCTATTTCTTGAGTCGAGCAGTGGCGAAAAGTACCGCCTGCTCATCGACGAGAGTCTGCAGAACGCACTAAGGCATGCAGATAAGGGCTCTGCTTCTTCGGTTTCACTTAGCCCTCGAGAGATTCAAAGCGAAATTCGCTCCGGCACCACGGTCGATGCCCTGGTGGCAAAATCTGGTGATCCTCGACACTTTATCGAGAAGTTCGCTGCACCGGTTCTAGACGAACTGTCACACGTAATCAGCAGCGCCAAGGGTGTGCGAATCTCCATAGCCGGCGACCGTCACACCGACATAAGTCAGATTGAGTTTGGCGACATCATTTCAAGCCGACTCGACGCGAGCGGCGTCTCAGAGTTCAGTTGGTCGGCACGTCGTGATGAGCAGCAAGTGTGGCTGGTGTCAGTTAACTTCGTGCTCGACTCACAAAACCAAAGAGCGACCTGGTCTTTTGAGCCAAAGCGACTCCTGCTATCGCCCGAGAATGAGTTGGCGGTGAAGCTTTCAACTCAAAACAGCCTGGTAGAACAGAAGTATTCGCCGCTGAAGGCCGCACCCGAAAGCGTCGTCGAAGCACCGCCGCAAGGCATAACTCAGTCCCTCGCCGACACTCAATTGGTCGAGACAGTAATTCCAATTGGTCGTGCGAGCGAGATAACAGCGCACGATGTGCCAGAAGAAACTGACGAATCAGTTGAGCCGCCAACCGATCTTCTCGAAGCGCTCAAGAAGAAACGCGAAGAACGAACCTCGAGAGACGCCGAGCTAGTAGAGCCAGAAGCAACAACCCAATCGATTGAAATCATCGACGCGGTTGGCGAGGAGTCTCAAGAAGTCGAAGAAGACATCGCACCGAACCCGTCACCGGTGCGCAGAACTAATCGACCAAGCATTCCTAGCTTTGACGAAATTGTTCAGGGCACCAAGAGCGAAGACGAGTAAGTTCCAAATCTCAATAGCGGCACTTTGGTTTCAGCTTCCGAAACCGCGCCGTGGTGACCGACCATCTTCTGACTAGCGGCGCTCGAGAAATTGCGATGAAAAATCGCGACATCCGAAGTGGCAACGACAACGAAGTCAGGTAATAAGTCATCGTCTTCGAGCAACGCCGGCTGCCAATAACCCAACTCAACCAACTCAGCCGGCGTTACCACAGCGGCCCGATCTGCGAGATTCTTGGCAAGTTCTTCACGGATACGCCCTGTGTCGGCCGAGTCGGCTAGATAAACAAAGGTCGCCCTGGGATCACCGCAGACGCTCAACAAATCATCACCAAAATCGGCCTGGTCTTCGAGAAACAGGTGGCGACCAAGGTCGATGTCGACAACACCGTGATCTGCGGTGACCAGAAGGCCTACATCACTGGGCAGCTTGGCAACCAGCATCTGCACGCTTTGGTCTACGTGATCAAGCAATTCTCCCCAGGCGCTACTACTCACGCCAGTCCTGTGAGCCTGCTTGTCGAGCTCAGGCAGATAAACATAAACCAGCGAGCCGGGTTGCGTTGCAACTATGTCTCGGGCAAGTTCGAGGCGCTCCGAAACCTGTTCAGCAAAGTGATGTTTAGCCCCATGCATGGTTGCTCGCGTGAAGCCTGAGTCTTCGTAATCCTTGAGCGTAACAGCGTGCACTTTGGCTTGAGACTTCTCGCTAATCGGCGCGATCTTCAAGTATTCGAGAATTGAAAATTTATCGAGGCCTGACAGCAAGTTCACGTTCTCGCCGGTTGAACGGTTAAAAATTGAATAGCCAAATAATCCGTGGCCTGATGGGCTGCTTGCGGTAGCAAAACTGGTGATGCTCGAAGCGGTGGTGCTTGGAAAGCCACAGCTGGCAAAATCACCGACGGTCAGTCGTGAGAACAAGAACCCGCGAGCGTGCATTTGGAGGTTCACAAAACCGAGACCATCAATCATCAGCACGATCGCGCTCGCGGTTTTAGGCAGATCAAGAACATTCTGCTCACCCAAGACAGAGGCCTCTGCGCTGCGAAACACATCTTGCAGGTTCAGCGACGACCTAGATTTCGCAGGTAGCATCGTTCTCATCAGAACAAAGTCTGCCACAAGCACAAACCAGTGAAGAAGACATGAGCAACCAAGAGCCAAAAGAGAAGATTCTCGACATCGACCTCACCAGGGAGATGCAGGATTCATTCCTCGAGTACAGCTACTCGGTTATCTACGCTCGAGCATTGCCAGATGCCAGAGATGGGCTGAAGCCGGTTCATCGTCGAATCGTTTATCAGATGGGCGAGATGGGCCTTCGGCCAGATCGCGGGCACGTGAAGTCGGCTCGTGTGACCGGCGAAGTCATGGGAAAGTTGCACCCGCACGGAGACGGCGCTATCTATGACGCACTCGTTCGTATGGCTCAAGCTTTCACCCTCAGGGTTCCACTGATTGATGGCCACGGTAACTTCGGCAGCCTGGATGACGGTCCGGCGGCAGCAAGGTATACCGAAGTGCGACTTTCGGCCGCTTCCCTGCTTATGAACGAGGGGCTCGACGAAGATGTGGTCGATTTTAAACCAAACTACGACGCTCAACTAACCGAACCAGAGGTTCTCCCGGCAGCTTTTCCAAACCTGCTCGTAAATGGCTCGTCTGGAATTGCGGTTGGCATGGCAACCAACATGCCACCCCACAACCTTCGTGAGGTTGTTTCTGCAGCAATTCACCTCCTAAAAAACCCCGAAGCGACCACCAAACAACTCATGAAGTTCGTACCAGGCCCAGATCTGCCAAACGGCGGAATAATCATGGGGCTTGATGGAGTTCGCGAGGCCTACGAAACGGGCAAGGGTTCATTCAAGACACGTGCCAGGGTTTCGGTTGAGAGCGTCTCAGCAAGAAAGCTAGGCCTGGTCGTCACAGAACTGCCCTACCTGATCGGTCCCGAGAAAGTCATCGAGAAAATCAAGGATGGCGTAAACGCGAAGAAGTTGTTGGGCATCTCAGACGTCATTGACCTGACCGATAGAACTAATGGCCTCAAACTTGTGATTGAGCTCAAGACCGGCTTTGACCCGCAGGTGGTGCTTGACCTTCTTTACCGATTCACCCCCATGGAGGATTCATTCGGCATCAATAACGTGACCCTGGTTGACGGCAGACCCGCAACGCTCGGCCTGAAAGAGTTGCTGCAGGTCTATCTCACGCACCGGCTAGCAGTGATTAGAAGAAGAACTGCGAATCGACTTGGCAAGCGCGAGGCTCGACTGCACCTGATTGAGGGGCTTCTAATTGCCGTACTCAACATCGACGAGGTAATCCAGGTAATTAGGACCAGCGACGAAGTTGACGAGGCCAGAGCAAAATTGCGCACGGTGTTCGAGCTTTCGGAGTTGCAAGCCGAATACATTCTCGAGCTCAGACTTCGTCGACTTACCAAGTTCTCACAGATTGAACTCGAGGGCGAGAAGTCGCAACTTCAGAGTGAAATCAAAGAGCTCAAAAAGATTCTCGCGACTAAAGAAGCCCTCGAAGAAGTGGTGATTCGAGAGCTGTCTGAAGTCGCAGAGAAGTACGGAGATTCTCGTCGCACAACTTTGGTTTCGGAATACGAAGAGGTGAAGCCAGTATCGGCTGCGAAAGTTGCTGGCATGGATGCTCAGCTTGCAGACTCCCCTAGTTTCGTGCGGGTATCGACCTCAGGGCTCATTTCAAGAATCGACTCAGAAGAACTCAGTCAGGTCATTGGCACCAAACGTAAGCGCCACGATGCTGTCTTGTGTCGGGTAAAAACAACTACGAGAAGCGACATGGGTTTCGTTACGAATCTCGGTCGAGTTGTTCGCATTCACGTAGCCGACATTCCTGCTGTTTCAGATCCGACAGATTTCACGGCTGGCGCTAAGGCAGCAGAATTCTTAGGGCTGGCCAAGAACGAGACTCTTCTACACGCCTTCGAACTTGGCGAAACCACCGATCTCGCCATCGGCACAGAACTCGGAGTCGTAAAGCGTTTGTCGGCCGACTGGCCGGCGAAGAATGAGTTTGAGGTAATTGCGCTTCGGCCGGGAGACGAACTTGTTGGAGCCTGCTCTGCGAACGACGACCAAGAATTCGTCTTTGTGACCACAGACGCGCAGTTGCTTCGATTCAAAGTTGACACCGTTCGACCGCAAGGACGAGCCGCCGCAGGAGTTGCGGGCATAAACCTAGGCAAAGACAGTCGCGCCATCTTCTTTGGCGCAGTTAATCCAGATGCCGTGGTTGTCACGGCAGCAAACAACTCCTCCGCCCTAAAGGCGACCGATCCGGGCAGCGCGAAACTCACTGCGCTCAGCGAGTTTCCGGCAAAGGGTCGGGCCACAGGAGGCGTGAGGTCTCACAAGTTCATCCGAAACGAAGACCAGCTCTACTTCGCCTGGGCTGGCACTGGTGAAATGCTGGCTAGCACCAGCGATGGAAAACCCATAGACCTGGCCATTGAACCGAGCAAGCGTGATGCGAGCGGCACGAAAATTTCCAGCACCCTCGGAGCTATCGGAAACGCTTAGGCGTCGATGCGATCGCGCTCGAGACCGTCGGCTGAATCGACGATAAAGTCTCGACGCGGAGCCACTTCATTACCCATCAGCAGCTCGAAGGTTTTCTCGGCAAACTCGGCGTCAACAATGTTCACTCGCCTGAGTGTTCGATGACTTCGAGACATGGTGGTCTCGGCCAACTGATCGGCATCCATCTCGCCAAGCCCCTTGTAGCGCTGAATTGGTTCCTTGTAGCGCTTGCCGGCCTTCTCAAGTTTGATTAGCAGAGCTTCAAGTTCGGCCTGCGAGTAGGTGTAGATGACCTCGTTTGCCTTGCTGCCGGCATTTACTACCTCAACTCGATGCAGAGGTGGCACGGCTGCATAAACTCGCCCATCTTCAACGAGTGGTCGCATGTAGCGATAGATGAGGGTCAATAGCAGCGTGCGAATATGTGCTCCGTCGACATCGGCGTCGCTCATAAGAATCACTTTTCCGTATCTCGCCAATTCGAGATCGAAAGACCTTCCGGAACCTGCGCCGATAACCTGAATAATCGATGCGCACTCGGTGTTTGAAAGCATGTCGCTAACTGATGCCTTCTGAACATTGAGAATTTTTCCACGGATGGGCAACAGCGCCTGAAACTCGCTGTCTCGAGCAAGTTTGGCCGTGCCCAAGGCCGAGTCACCCTCGACTATAAAGAGCTCGCTTGAAATGGTTTCGTTAGTTCTGCAATCGACGAGCTTGCTCGGAAGCGACGAGCTCTCTAGTGCATTCTTTCGACGCTGCGTCTCCTTGTGTGCGCGAGCCGAAACCCTTGACTTCATTTCGGCAACAATCTTTTCTAGCAAGAGTGCAGATTGCGCTTTGTCATCGCGCTTGCTGCTGCCGAAACGATCGTTCAAACTCTTCGAAACGACGTTGGCCACAATGTTCTTTACAGCAGGTGTTCCAAGCACTTCTTTGGTCTGGCCTTCGAATTGCGGCTCGGCTAGGCGAACCGTAACCACTGCGGTGAGACCACTTAAAACGTCTTCTTTCTCAACCTTGTCGTTGCCCAGCTTCAGTTTTCGCGAGTTCGTATCGATGTGGGTCTTTAGGGTCTTTAGCAGCGCCTGCTCAAAACCGGCGATGTGGGTTCCGCCTTTTGAGGTTGAGATTATGTTCACGAATGATTTAACTTCGGTGTCGTAACCCGTTCCCCATCGAACCGCGATGTCAACATCGCACCTTCGGGTTACCTCTTTGCTGACCATGTTGCCACTGTCATCTAGCACCGGAATGGTCTCGGTAAAGTCACCAAAGCCGGCCAATCTCCAGGTCGAAGTCAGCTGCGGATCTTTTGCAAGAAAATTCGCGAACTCGATGATGCCACCATCAAACTTGAAGTCTTGTTTCTCCGACTTGCCAGATCTCTGATCATCAATTTTGATAGCCAAGCCAGGAACTAGAAAAGCGGTTTGTCGCGCTCGATCGCTCAACTCAGTCATGTTGAAGTTGGCATCCTTGATGAAGATTTGAGGATCTGACCAATAGCGAACCCTCGTGCCGGTGGTTGACTTGCCAACTTTGGCAACCTCGCGCAAATAGCTGTTCTCATCGAAAGCTTTGAACGGGTTACCGGGCTTTATGCCTTTGCTGTCGTCGAAGATGCCAGGTTCACCGCGGCGAAAAGACATCGCCCAGGTTTTGCCATCACGGTCGACCTCTACGTCGAGGCGTTCAGAAAGTGCATTCACCACGGATGCTCCAACACCGTGCAAACCGCCCGATGCAGCGTAAGAGCCAGAGCCGAACTTTCCGCCGGCATGCAGCTTCGTGAACACGACCTCTACACCGGAAAGGCCAGTTTTGGGCTCAATGTCTACGGGAATACCACGAGCGGTATCGCGAACTTCAACGCTCGAATCTTTGTGCAAAACGATCTCAATGGAGCCGCCGTGACCCCCAAGAGCTTCATCGACGCTGTTATCTATGATTTCCCAGAGGCAGTGCATGAGGCCGCGGGAGTCGGTTGAGCCGATGTACATTCCGGGGCGCTTGCGAACTGCTTCTAGACCCTCCAGCACGGATAGGTGACGGGCAGAATACTCGCTCTTAGACACTGGGTAATGCTACCCAGACAATGCCGAGAAGCCTCGGATTTACACGAAAGCGCAAGAATTCGCAGTTAGCGAAATTAAGTGAAATGAGGACTGTTTTGTCAGTGGCGTGTGTTCTCATATAGGTACCCGGAAGGAATGCCCATGCAATCAACTGAAATCGAACAAGAGCCAGAAGTAAACAACTCACTAACTGCAGCCGATCGCTGCGACGAGTGTGGTGCCCAGGCTTACATTCGTGTCGAACTAGCAACCGGCGAACTTCTCTTCTGCGGCCACCACGGCAACGAAAAGCGCGAAGCGCTAGAGCCAATCGCAGTGAAGTGGCAAGACGAAACCGACAAACTACTCGCCCGCTAGTTCGCTAGCCAGCGCGCTGGCTTTTTTCGCGTAATCGGTTATCTCAGGCTTTTTCAAATTCTCTAGCAGTGCCAGCTCGCTAGAACTAATTGGCATACGCGTAAGCACGCTCTGAGCAAGGGCTTCGTTCTTTGCAAAAACTGGACCGTGCAAGACAGTTCCAATTAGGTTTCCAAATCTTGCAAAGTCTGGAAGATCTAGATCGGTGTTTTTGTAACCGACAACACTTTCACCAGAGTCATCGGCGATCACGAACTTAGACTCGCGCGGCACCCTTTGAACCTGCTCTGGCAGCTTCGACATTAAGCCGTGCAGCGCAGCAAAGCCAGAAGACACAGCAAGCATCTGAGTTGACCCGTCAACCCAGGTCTGTAGCGTTGGTGCAATGCGAGTTAGGTCGGCGTATATCTGTCGCCAGGCCGCCACCGAGCCATGCCCAAGCATTACAAAGTCGGGGGCCGTGGTTGGTAACGGTTGAGCCGGTCTGTGTGTGAATAGCTCAACATCGATGCCGGCCCACTCGAGCCGACGCTGCAAAACCGTGAGATTCGCGCGGTCGCCATTCAGGTTCAAGTGGTCGGGATAGAGCTCGAGCAGCCTAATCATCGCTCCACCTCTTCGGGGCTGGTGAAGCCAAGATGGCGACGCAGGCGGCGCATGGCATCCGCCGAAAAGACGACTGTCTTTATAGAGTTCGCCGGCGATGGAAGAGCCATGAATCGTGCGAATGACTCGAATAGATCGTCGTCGACATGCCCGATAGATACATTCTCGTAGGCAAGCCTGAGGGCCATTTCAGCAGCGTTATAACCGGAGACCACATCGACTCTGTTCAACCGAGACAGATTTACGGTCCAGAGCCACGACGGGTCATGCACGTCTCGGCCAATTGCGATCATTAGGCACTCAACCGGGTCTGACAGGTTTTCCAGGTTCAACTGAAAAGAAGTTGGATTCTGAACCAACACGAACTCAATCTTCTGGCCTTCAACCTCAACGACTTCGCCTCTGGCAAAGACCGGAGGAAGCTCGGAAAGAACTTTCTCGCAAAGTTCGAGATCGAATTTGTCGCCAAGAATTTCACGCGCCGTGGCCAGTGCAGCGACCGCATCAAGCGCGTAGTGCAGCCCACGATTTGGTAGGTCGAAAATTGCCTCGCGCTGCGCGATACGCACCGAGCAACGCAGAGCAACGAGGTTGAAAACCTCGGCAACTAGCTGCGGCGGTCTAGGCTCTGCATCTTGGTAGGTAGGTGCAACTCCCAGGTTCGAACTCCCTGCAACTTCTGAGGCAATTCCGAACCACTCGACGTTGCTCATGTTTGCCGATTTTGCAAGCAGTAATAGATTCTGGTCGTCTGCATTCATTAGAACCTTTTGAGTTGCTCTCACAGCAACATTTTGCAGTGAATCGCGAACGAGAGCCGGATCGATAAACCTGTCGAGTTGATCTTCGAGAACATTTAGCAAGGTAACGATGCGCGGAGAAACTTCACGGCTAATTGAATCGGCGTGGCTCTCGTCGATTTCTAGAATCGCAATGTCAGCTTTCACTCTTGCGAAGATGTTGCTCTTCTCGATTATCGACGAGTAGAACCCTTGACGGATATTTGCAGTTGACGGGTTTGTAAAAACTTCGAGACCGTGAGCCCTGGCTAGTGCCACAACCATCTTTGTTGTCGTCGATTTTCCGGCGGAGCCTGAAATAACCACAACGCCCGAAGAAAAAGAGCGAAGAGTTTTGGCAAGCAGCTTGGGAGCGATCTTGCTGAGAATTAGACCGGGTAATGCTGAGCCTCCACCTGGGCGAAAACGACGGATTGCAAAGCGTGCAAGTCGACCAACAACAATCGCTGGTAGGTAGAGCATTATTGCCCTACAAAGTCCCTCAGCGCCTGAGCGCGCGAAGGGTGCTGCAACTTGTGCATGGTCTTCGCTTCGATCTGGCGAATACGCTCTCTGGTCACTCCGAGCTCTTCACCAATCTGGTCAAGGGTTCGCGAGATGCCATCGACCAGGCCATAACGAGACTTGATAACTTGAGCCTCTCGAGGTGTAAGCCCCTGAAGCAAGCGCTCAATCGCCTCGTTGCGCGCCTTAGCCACCGATGCTTCGACCGGTGAAACGGCCTCGACGTCTTCGATTAGGTCACCAAATTCGCTGTCACCATCTTCGCCAAGTGGCGTTGAAAGTGAGATCGGCTCTCGCCCGTACTTTTGAACCTCGACAACCTTTTCAGGGGTCATGTCGAGCTCTCTGGCCAATTCTTCAGGTGATGGTTCGCGACCCAGATCTTGAAGCAGCTGGCGCTGAACTCGCGCCAACTTGTTGATGACTTCAACCATGTGCACAGGGATGCGAATGGTTCTAGCCTGGTCGGCCATGGCACGAGTGATTGCCTGACGAATCCACCAGGTTGCGTAAGTCGAAAACTTATAACCCTTTGTGTAATCGAACTTCTCAACCGCTCGAATAAGGCCAAGGTTTCCCTCTTGAATCAGATCAAGAAACTGCATTCCCCTGCCGGTGTAACGCTTGGCAAGTGAAACGACAAGGCGAAGGTTGGCTTCGAGAAGGTGTGCCTTTGCCCGGCGCCCGTCTTTTGCAACCCACTCGAGGTCTTTGAAGTCTGGTGTCTTGGCCTTGGTTAGAGTGCCTGGCTTGTCGATGATGTAGTGATACTTCGTCGCCAACTTCTCTTCAGCAAACAAACCCGCCTCGATACGCTTCGCGAGATCTACCTCGAGCTCTGCGTTAAGAAGTGCGACCTTACCAATTTGCTTCAGGTAATCCTTAACAGGGTCGGCAGTCGCACCGGTGATTGAAATTGTCTGTACCGGGATGTCATCTTCTTTTTTGTCATCGAAGACCAAAACACCTTCAGGGTGTTCCTCTTTCGGCTCCTCATCGTCATCGATGTGAACCTCTTCTTCAACAGTGAGATCAACGACAGTGGCGGCCTCGGCAACGATTACGTCAATTGGCAAGTCGTCTTCGTCATCCAACTCGATGTCATCTTCACCAACGACACCCTTTGGAAGCTTTACCGCCTTTGCAGGCTTCTCGACCTTGACCGGGCCCTTTGACTTCGCGGCTGGTTTGGCTGGCTTAGTAACTGGCTTGGCCACCTTGGCTGCAGGCTTCGCAACAGGTTTTGCAGTTGGCTTGGTTTTAGCTGCGGGTTTGGCGGGCTTGGCGGCAGTCTTTGCAACAGGTTTCGCAGTTGGCTTGGCCGCTGGTTTCTTCACAGCAGGCTTGACCGGCTTAGCCGCTGGTTTCTTCACAGCAGGCTTGACCGGCTTAGCCGCTGGCTTCTTAGAAGCTGGCTTTGCCGCTGGTTTGGCTGCTGGCTTCTTAGCAGTGGGCTTGGCCGCTGGTTTAGCAGCTGACTTTGTGGTTGGCTTTGTGGCTGGCTTCGCGGCAGTCTTGGCAACTGGCTTCGAGGTCTTTGCCGCTGGTTTCTTGGCAGTGTGCTTTGCTGCTGGCTTGGCAACAGCCTTCGCGGCAGGCTTAGTGGCAGTCTTTGCTGCTGGCTTAGCAACAGCCTTCGCGGCAGGCTTAGCGGCTGGTTTTGATGCCTTACTGGCTGAAGGTGCGATGATCTTGCTCTCTTTTTTGGCTTCGGTCTCTGGCTTGTTCCGCGAGAGAGACTTGGCTATTTTGCCGAAAAAACCGCGCGTTTTGGGGTTATCCGGTTGCTTTGCCATCGGTGCCTCCTGCAGGCTGAGCCTGAATCAGTGAAACTGGGATGAATCGGGCATAACTTGGACCCATGTCAAGTCCTTGCGGCTCAACTGGGTCTAGAGCAATTATGCCACCAGATACTGACAAATGGCGCATTGTATTGCTAATGCCTACAACCAAAAGGTGCCCGGATTATTCCCGAAATGCGGCTGAGGCCCCTAATCCTGGCCTTCGTCTGCCTGCTTGCGCCTGAGGCTGAGGTAATCCTCTAGCTCAGAGGCGATTTGGTCGGCACTTGGTAGCTCGGTCTTTGGTGACTGAATTCGCGGGCCTCGAGCGCTCGATTCATCTGAAGAGAAACCGTCTTCGAGACTTGAAACCAGCTTGGCCAGCTCGGGATTGTCGGAAATCTTTCGGTTCAGATCTGCGCTGAACTTGGTTGCGGCCTCACGCAGACTATCGGTAGGAACGACGAGTCCGGTCGCCGAAGAAATCTGCTCGAACGCCTTAATCGCTGATTGCGGATAGCTGAGGTCGCTCAGGTAGTGCGGCACCAACATCACGAACCCAACGGTTGGAAACTCCTCTTCGGCAAATCGAAACTCAAGTAAATGCAGAACATTGCCCGGCACCTGAGTCTGCGGTTTCCACTCCGAAACCCGATCAATCAGCTCGCGTCGATTGCCCGAAATTGTGACACCAACCGGTCTGCTGTGCGGAATTGGAAACGGAATTGAATGAACCCAAGAAAAGTCTTCGACGTCAAAGATGTCGACCAGGTCAAATACCGCCTGAGTGAACGCTTCCCATTTGAAGTCGGGTTCGTATCCGTGGAGAAATAGAAACTTCTGCCCAACTTCATCGGTCACAAGATAGAGCGCAAGAAGCGATGGCTCGTAAGAAGAGATGTGGTCTTTCTCGAAGTACATGATTGGGCGACGCGAACGATAGTCGAGCAGCTGATCATTGTCGAAGAGAGCTACCACGCGGTGCTGAAGGTTCTCGAAGACGTGGTTTGAGAACTGCTCAATCGTTGAACCGGCGTCTGTGAATCCGGTTAGAGCTGCGATCAGGTGAAGGCCTGCGGGCACATCGAAATCATCGTTGTGTAACTCGTACAAATCGCCTGGCTCAACCACGCTACAAGTCTACGCGAGGGGTTTAGAGTGTTGCCATGGCTAAACACATCATCAAGGTGGCCTCTGCCGCCCCAGCATTTTCAAAAGACACAGTATTCGTAGTGGCTTCGGTTTCGAAAGGAACGAAGCTCTCACTCGTCGCCGACAACGTTGACATCTCGTCGCTGAAAAACCTCGACCTAGAGAAGCTCGGCGCAAAGGCCACCGCCGACAGCATGATCAAGGTGCCTGGGCCCAACGGCTCATTCTTCGCCATAGTAGGCGGGTTCAAGGCAAACGAAATCGACGCGCTGCGATACGTGGGTGGAACGATCGGCCGCTTGCTAGGTGACTTCAGAACTGTAGTTTCGGGGTTACCGGTTGCATCCGAAGCGGAAGCGCTAGCACTGCTCGAGGGTTACGCAGTCGGAAACTACAGCTACGAGGCCTACAAGTCAGAGGCAAAAAAGCCAACTACCCAGACTTTTGTTCTTGCGACGAAAACAAAAGTTAAGCCAGCAACGCTCACACGGGTAGAGATTTTGCGAGCAGCGGTGCACGATACTCGTGACTTGGTTAGCATGCCTGCGAACGATCTTTACCCGCAGAGCTTCGCAGCCCTTGCTTCTAAACTCTCAAAAGGTTCAGCGGTCACCATCACAGTGCTCGACGAGAAGAAATTAGCAGCCGGCGGCTTTGGCGGAATGCTCGGAGTTGGAAAGGGTTCGGTTCGCCCACCACGCTTGGTAAAGATCGATTACCGACCAACCGGCGCAAAAAAGAAGATTGCTTTTGTTGGCAAAGGAATCACTTATGACACCGGTGGTCTATCTCTTAAGCCTGCCAACTCGATGCTCGGCATGAAATACGACATGACGGGAGCGGCCACCGTGCTCAACGCTGTTTTGGCGATTGCACGATTGAAACTAAAGGTTCACGCCACCGCATACCTTTGCCTCGCCGAAAACATGCCTTCGGGCTCGGCCACCCGCCCTGGTGACGTAATCAAGTTGCGAAATGGCAAGACTGTAGAAGTGACAAACACGGATGCCGAAGGTCGACTAGTTCTCGGCGATGGAATAGCGCTTGCAAGCGAGAGCTATCCGGATCTGATTGTCGATGTTGCAACACTGACCGGAGCGCAGAGAGTTGCGCTGGGAACGAGATACGCCGGGTTGATGGGCGATGACGCCAGCGTTGAAGCATTGCTGAAGGCGACGAAGGCCGCTGGCGAATTTGCCTGGCCGATGCCCTTCCCTGAAGAACTAAGAGCACTGCTGAACAGTGACATTGCCGACATGATGAACGCTCGAGTTGGAAACCCAAGTGGTGGCATGTTGGTCGGCGGTCTCTTCCTTAAAGAGTTCGTCGGCAAGAAGTCGAAGACATCTGATGAACTCATCCCCTGGGTTCACTTGGATCTAGCCGGACCGGCCGATAACGACGGGCCGGGCTACGGATTTATCCCAAAGGGTGCCACAGGCTCATACGTGCGCAGTTTGGTTGCCCTAGCAGAGGCTATCGCCAAGTAGTTTTGAACTGCCTGCCGAGCGAGAGACTCGCAGTAGTAAAGTTGATGAGTTAGCTGACCTTATAGGAGCGCGTTTTGGCTGAGCAAAATTTTGATGTCGTCATTCTCGGCGGGGGTAGCGGTGGCTATGCCGCGGCTCTGCGATCTGCGCAACTCGGAAAATCTGTTGCCCTAATCGAGAAGGACAAGCTCGGCGGAACCTGCCTTCACCGAGGCTGCATTCCAACCAAGGCTCTTCTTCACTCAGCCGAGGTAGCAGACGTTGTCAAGGATGCCGCCCACTATGGAATCAATGCACAATTTGGATCGATAGACATGACCGCGGTGAACTCATACCGTGACGGAATTGTCGACAAACTCTTCAAAGGTCTAACCGGTCTGGTCAATTCAAAAAACATCAGTGTTATCGCCGGCGAAGGCCGCATGGTTGGCCCAAAGACAATCGCAGTTGGCGACGACACCTACACCGGAAAGAACTTGGTTCTGGCTTCTGGCTCGTATTCAAAGTCATTGCCGGGGCTAGAAATCGGTGGCCGCGTGATTACTTCTGAGCACGCATTGCAAATGTCATTTGTTCCAAACCGCGTGATAGTTCTCGGTGGCGGAGTTATCGGTGTCGAGTTCGCTTCTATCTGGCGCAGCTTTGGCACGGAGGTCACGATCATCGAAGGATTGCCGAACCTGGTGCCAAACGAAGAGCCAGCGATTAGCAAGGCTCTCGAGCGCGCGTTCAGAAAGCGCGGAATCGAATTCAAGACTGGTGTTCGTTTCTCTGGAGTCGAGCAGCACGAGAACGGTGTGGTTGTATCGCTCGAAGGCGGAGAGAAACTTGAGGCTGAGTTGCTTTTGGTTGCAGTCGGCCGCGGACCAAACACCAGCAATATGGGTTATGAAGAAAACGGAATCTCTATGGATAGAGGCTACGTTCTAACCAATGAGCGTCTAGAAACCAGTGTTGCAGGAACCTACGCAGCCGGTGACATTGTTCCCGGCCTGCAACTCGCGCACCGCGGCTTTCAACAGGGCATCTTTATTGCAGAAGAAATCGCCGGTCTCAAGCCGACCGCCATTGACGAAGACGGCATCCCGAAGGTTACCTACTGTGAACCTGAGATTGCTTCGGTCGGACTAAGTGAGGCTAAGGCTGCCGCGAAGTTTGGCGCTGAAAACATTTCGACTTACGAATACAACCTTGGTGGAAACGGAAAGAGCCAGATTCTTGGCACCGCCGGTTTCATCAAGTTGATTCGACAGAACAACGGTCCAGTGGTTGGCGTTCACATGATTGGCTCTCGAGTTGGAGAGCAGATTGGCGAAGCGCAACTCATCGTCAACTGGGAAGCGCATCCAGAAGACGTTGCAACACTGGTGCACGCACACCCGACCATGAACGAAGCTATTGGCGAAGCCCACCTGGCCTTGGCCGGCAAGCCTCTGCACGCACACGCATAAAAGGCAATAGGAGCATAAACAGATGAGCGAATCAGTACTACTTCCGGCATTGGGCGAGAGCGTTACAGAAGGAACGGTTACCCGCTGGCTAAAGAAGGTTGGCGACACAGTTGCCGTCGACGAGCCACTGGTAGAGGTCTCAACCGACAAGGTTGACACCGAGATCCCATCACCTTTCGCGGGCGTGCTCGAGCAAATTCTTGTTCAGGAAGACGAGACGGTAGCCGTTGGTGCTGCTCTGGCAATCATCGGTTCATCAGGCGGTGCATCCGCACCGGTAGCACAGGCCACCGCGCCAGAACCAGTTGCAGAGCCAGTTGTCGCGCCACAGGCTGCGCCAGCACCCCAAGTTGCACCTGCGCCTGTTGCCCCCGCAGTAGTTGAGGCTCCCGTTGCAGCACCCGCAGCCACTTCCGCATACGCTGCTCCTTCGACGAGCCCCTCTTCAAACTCTGACGCTAACTATGTGACGCCGCTAGTTCGCAAGTTTGCGAACGACAACGGCATCGACTTAGCTTCGGTCTCTGGAACGGGCGTTGGTGGTCGAATTCGCAAAGAAGACGTCATCGCAGCAGCAGCGCCAGCGGTCGCACCGGCCCAAAATTATTCGCCAAGCCCAACGGTTCCTACAGCGGCACCGCACACGCCGACAGTTGCCTCGCCACTTCGAGGAACGACAGAGCCGATGTCTCGCCTGCGCAAGGTTCTAGCCGAGCGTGCTGTGGCCTCAATGATTTCAACCGCACAGTTAACCACCGTTGTAGAGGTAGACGTTACCTCGATTGCCTCAATGCGTCAGCAGGTGCAGTCGGCCTTCGTTGCAAAGACCGGCGGCAAACTCAACTTCATGCCGTTCTTCCTGCTCGCCGCTGCCGAAGCTCTAAAAGCTCATCCGAAGCTCAACGCAAGTGTTGACGGCGAGAACATCGTCTATCACCCGAGCGAAAACATTTCGTTTGCGGTCGATACCGAGAAGGGTTTGCTGACTCCTGTTATTCGCGATGCATCAACTCTGAATCTTGCACAGATTGCTATGCAAATTTCTGACCTGGCTGCACGAACCAGAAACAATCAGTTGAAGCCCGATGAGCTCGGTGGCGGAACATTCACCTTGACCAACACCGGTTCACGAGGTGCATTATTCGACACTCCAGTCGTGTTCTTACCTCAGGTTGCGATTCTAGGAACGGGAATTGTTACCAAGCGCCCAGCAGTAGTTAAAACCGCTGATGGCTCGGAGTCAATCGCCATCAGAAGCATGGTCTACCTAGCGCTCTCTTACGACCACAGGGTTGTTGACGGAGCTGACGCAAGCCGTTTCCTTGTCGACGTAAAGACCAGGCTTGAGGAAGCGAACTTCACCGCAGACCTTGGTTTGTAGTTAATTCTGCAAATGGCCCCGATCACGAGATTGGGGCCATTTGCAATATGAGCAGTCCGGCTTCGGTTTGATTTGCAACGAGTTGACCAACCAGCAATTTGTCTCGACAAGTTGCCTCAAAGGAAACGGAAACCAGCGAACCTATCGATTTCGAAGCACCGTATGTTTCGACTGTCCAGTTTTCGACTTGAAAATTCGACAAATTTGGCACGAGCTGACCCTTCGCGTTTTTGATGGCTGCACATGCCTCAACTGTTGGGCTCGGCAGCGCAGTCTTCGCGGCCTCTTTCGCCTCGGGAGCATCGGCAGGTTGCAGCATCAAGAAGGCTAAAGCGCCGAAAATGGCAAGCAATCCCGCCAGACTCGATAGCAACAACCCTCTTCGCTTGCGAGTTTGCGATTTGATCTCGAGCACGACTCTCTTCGGTGAGATTCGATGGAGAACTACTTTCTCGCGCGCAGCGATGAACTGCTCTCGCTCACGATGCCAGTTGGTGAAAAGTCGATTGTGACGATGAATGCGGTTGCCATCAGAGATATCCGCCAACTCGGTCCAGTGCACAGCAATAAGTGTTGCCAATCCCCAAACCGAAACAGACTTGGTCCGCATTCTGTTGATAACGGAATAATCCGTGAGATTGTGGATTTAAACTAGAACTATGCCAATCTTCGAAACGCTCGGGCTTGATCCCGCATTCGTTGACTACGAAACGGCGTGGCAAAAGCAGCGCGAGGTGCACTCTGAAGTCGCCTCTGGCGTAAGACCCGAGACCGTGCTGCTACTCGAGCACAGTTCAGTCTTTACCGCAGGCAAACGCACCGAAGAATACGAAAAGCCGACAGACGGCACACCGGTGATCAATGTCGACCGCGGCGGAAAAATCACCTGGCACGGACCGGGCCAGCTGGTTGGCTACCCGATTATGCGTTTGCCCGAGCCAATCGATGTCGTTGGCTATGTGCGCTGGCTCGAGCAGGTTCTGATTGACTCGGTCGCGGAGTTTGGAGTAGTCGGAGAACGAGTGCCTGGCCGCTCTGGCGTCTGGGTATCGGTTGATGGCGATTACGAAAAAGTCGCCGCAATTGGCATCAGAGTCGCAGAAAAGACCACAATGCACGGATTTGCCCTAAATTGCGATAACTCACTGGCTCCCTATGACACCATTGTTGCGTGCGGAATCTCTGATGCTCGCACAACAACTCTGGAAATTCTCACCGGCCAGAAAATCACCCCGGCAATCGCCGCCGAGGTAGTGAAGAGACACCTCGGCGAGATTGGAAGAAATCGATGACTCAGAAGCCGGAGCGCAAGCTCCTTCGCATTGAGGTGCGCAACTCCTCTGTTCCGATTGAGCGCAAGCCCGAGTGGATCAAGACAGTTGCCAAGATGGGTCCGGAGTACCAAGCTCTGCAGTCGCTGGTGAAGTCAGAGGGGCTGCACACGGTTTGCCAAGAGGCAGGTTGCCCAAACATTTACGAGTGCTGGGAAGACCGCGAAGCCACGTTTCTCATCGGCGGTTCGCAATGCACACGTCGCTGCGACTTCTGCCAGATTGACACCGGAAAACCAGCCGAATTCGATGCCGACGAACCAAGGCGCGTCGGAGACTCGGTCAAGCAGATGCAACTCAGATACGCAACCGTTACCGGTGTAGCTCGCGACGATCTAGAAGATGAGGGTGCTTGGCTCTACGCCGAGACAATTCGACAGATCCATCAGCAGTCTGAAGGAACCGGTGTTGAGATTCTGGTTCCCGACTTCTCGGGAAACCCAGACCTCTTGAAACTGGTCTTCGAAGCAGAACCCGAAGTTTTCGCGCACAATGTCGAAACCGTTCCGAGAATTTTTAAGCAGATTCGCCCGGCGTTCACCTACGAACGTTCGCTCGATGTGCTAACTCAGGCACGCAATTACGGCCTGGTGACCAAATCAAACTTGATTCTCGGAATGGGTGAAACCAACGAGGAAATTGTGCAAGCGCTGAAAGACCTTTACGAGGCGGGCACAGACATCATCACGATTACTCAGTACTTGAGACCAACGCCGAGGCATCACCCCGTTGATCGATGGGTGAAGCCTCAAGAGTTTGTTGAACTGAAAAAGGTTGCCGAAGACATCGGTTTCATTGGTGTTCTAAGTGGCCCACTCGTGAGATCTTCCTACCGTGCCGGCAGACTTTGGGCGCAGTCAATGATGAAGAAGGGGCGAGCGATTCCCTCGAACCTTCAGCACCTGGCAGATGCCGCTGAGGCAGACGGCTTCAGCCAGGCTGTTCACTAAATCGTTTAGGCTATCTGTCATGGCAAAAAAAGAACGTAAACCAAAGGGCGAGCCTGGGCGCTTCAAGCAGCTGCTAAAGATCTACGCTGCCACCGCAAAGAACGACAAGGGCGCTGTTGGCCTAGCTCTAATTGGTCTAGTTATTCCAACTCTTCTAGGTAGCGGCATTGCCTCAATCATCGAACCGGGTAACGGCATCGTCTTCGCGATGTGGACAATCCTCGGATTCACCACCGGCCTCTTGGTCGCCATGCTGATCATGTCGAGACGCGCGGAGGCAGCCGCATACGTTCGCTTCGAAGGGCAGCCGGGCGCTGCGGGAGCCGTTTTGAGAGCTTCGCTTCGACGCGGTTGGCGCTTCAACGAAATGCCAGTGCACATCACTCCGAAGACCGGCGAAGCCGTTTACCGCGCGGTCGGCCCAGCCGGCGTCGTACTAATTGGCGAGGGCAATTCAAGAGCCCGCGTTGCCACAATGGTCGAAGACGAGCGCCGCAAGGTGCAGCGAATCGCCCCTGGCGTCGCAACCCACGCATTCTTTGTCGTTGTGGGAGACGAGCGATCCACTCCCCTGGCCAAGCTAGGCAGAACAGTCGTCAAACTGAAGCGAACACTAAATCGTCGAGAGGTCTCAGTTGTCGCCAATCGCCTCGATTCAATTGGCATGAACATTCCCGTTCCCAAGGGCATAGACCCGAACCGTTTGCGGCCACCTCGTCGCTAACCAGCCTTGGCACTGCGCCAAAGGTTTTACATCCCTGAAACATTTCTTGGCGGTTCGGCAACACCGCGCTAACTAGAATCATGGAAACGGCCTAGCGCCATCCAACCACTGAAGGGACATCACATCGTGTCTACCCCAATGTTCAAATCAGCATCAGAAGTCGTCAAGTACATCAAAGACAACGATGTTAAGTTCTTAGATGTTCGCTTCACGGATCTTCCGGGCGTGCAGCAGCACTTCAACCTGCCAGCTTCGATGATTGACGAAGAGTTCTTCAAAGAGGGCCAGTTATTCGATGGTTCTTCTATCCGTGGCTTCGCGTCGATTCACGAATCTGACATGAAGCTTCTGCCCGACGTAACCACCGCCTACGTTGATGAGTTCCGCGACAACAGCACTCTCGTCATGGTGTTCGACATTTACAACCCGCGCAATGGCGAGATCTACGCTCGTGACCCACGCCAGGTTGCCAAAAAGGCAGAGGCCTACCTAGCCAGCACTGGAATTGCAGACACTGCGTTCTTCGCGCCAGAGGCTGAGTTCTTTATCTTTGATGACGTTCGATACGAGTACAAGAACAACAGCTCGATGCACTTCATCGATTCGAGCGAGGCTGCCTGGAACTCGGGTCGTGACGAGAGAATTGACGGCCTTGGCGGAAACCTTGCAAACAAGACCCCATACAAGGGCGGATATTTTCCGGTCACCCCGGTTGACCAGCATGCCGACATGCGCGACGACATTGTGCTCGAGCTTGAGAAAGCGCGCTTGCAGGTTGAGCGAAGCCACCACGAGGTTGGCACCGCCGGCCAGGGCGAGATCAACTACCGCTTCGACACCTTGGTAAGCGCGGCAGACGACGTCTTGAAGTTCAAGTACATCGTGAAGAACGTTGCACACCGCTGGGGCAAGACAGCAACTTTTATGCCAAAACCTCTGTTCGGCGATAACGGCTCTGGAATGCACGTTCACCAGTCGCTCTGGAAAGATGGCAAGCCACTGTTCTACGACGAGTCTGGCTACGGCGGTCTGTCTGACCTTGCCCGCTGGTACATCGGTGGAATTTTGAAGCACGCGCCTTCGTTGCTCGCATTCACCAACCCGAGCGTGAACAGCTACCACCGACTAGTGCCTGGCTTCGAAGCTCCGGTAAACCTCGTTTACTCTGCTGGAAACCGCTCGGCAGCGATTCGAATTCCAATGACCGGCACCAACCCAAAGGCAAAGCGAATTGAGTTCAGGGCTCCAGACGCATCTAGCAACCCTTACCTAGCATTTGCGGCGATGTTGATGGCCGGCCTCGACGGAATCAAGAACCGAATCGAGCCACACGCTCCGGTAGACAAGGACCTCTACGAACTACCTCCCGAGGAAGCGAAGAACATCCCTCAGGTTCCAGGAAATCTAGAGGATGTGCTCAAGGCTCTTGAGGCAGACCACGATTACCTGCTAGCTGGCGACGTGTTCACCAAAGACCTAATTGAAACTTGGATCGACTACAAGCGCGAGAAGGAAATCCAGCCGATTGCGCTTCGTCCGCACCCATACGAGTTCGAGCTGTACTTCGGCGTCTAACCGTTTTCTGAACCAGATTGTTGGGCTCGGCGAAAGCCGGGCCCAACTCTTTTAACTGAAGAACAGTCTCTCGAAGACCGCTCGAGCTCTTCTGGTGCTTGCCAAATAGTCGGTTTCGAGTTGGGCGGCGCTTCCCGCTGGATACTCCAAAATTCTGGCAATCCCCTCAAGGTGCTTTCGATCGGTTGGCAGTACATCTGACTTCTTGTTTCCCCACAAAACCGTTGCCGAGCGCACACGCGAGGCGAGTATCCATGCAGCGGACAACACCTGTGCGTCTCTCTGATCGATTAGCGAGCCCTTAACCATGGCATCTAGAGCGTAAAGCGTTCGAGGAGTTTGAATCTGAGGCTGCTCGCTGCCGAAGCGAAGTTGATACAACTGCACGAGCCATTCGACATCGCTGAGCGAGCCGCGACCCAGCTTGAGGTGGCGCTTTGCATCGGCACCCTGTGGCAAGCGTTCGCTCTCCATGCGCGCCTTGATTCTGCGAATCTCGGTGATGGCACTAAGGCTCAGGTTCACCGGATATCTGTAGCGATCAATCAGTTCGGTGAACTTCTGTTGCAACTGCTCAGACCCAGCAATTGTTCGCGCGCGCAGTAGCGCCTGTGACTCCCAGGTGTCGGCCCACCGCTGGTAGTAGCTTTCGTATGAAGCGAGCGAGCGCACGATTGCACCGTTTTTACCCTCCGGGCGCAGGTCAATGTCAATGTCAAACTCGAGCAGGTTATCGGCAGACAGTTTCTTGATCAGCGAGACCACAAGCTCGGCTGCTCTCTGAGCCTCGTCGCTGTCATGCTTGCTCTCGTAGACATACATGATGTCGGCATCGCTGCCGAAACCAAGTTCTTCACCGCCAAAACGACCCATGGCGACAATTGCAAAGTCAATTGATTGAAGTTCTTGGGCGTGCTCCTTTGAATTCAATACGAAACCAAGGATGGTCTGCAGGTAAAGTTCAGACAACTGCGAGAGTGCCAATTGAATTTGATCAATACTGAGTTCGCCGAGCACCGCACCCATGGCTATTCGAAGAGTCTCTCTTCTGCGCACCTGGCGCGCAGATGCGGCGGAATCTTCAAGCGAGGTCTGTCTTTCGCCAATCGCCTGCAGCTCAGCCTGCAGTATTTCTGGTTGCTGCGGTTGCAAGAAGGCAGCATCTTCGAACCAGGCCGCGGCTTCAGGAATTCGCTCAAACAAACCCGTTGCAAGACGACTGTTGGAGAGCACCTTCGTCATGCGCTCGGCAGCCCCAGAGGAGTCGCGAAGCATTCTGAGATACCAGTGGGACTCACCTAAGTCTTCGCTGAGTCTTCTAAATGCCAGAAGTGCGGCATCTGGATCTGTTCCCTCGGTGAACCACTGCAGCAATACCGGAAGCAACTGCTTCTGAATTGCTGCTCGCCTAGAAAGCCCGGTGGTTAGAGCTTTGATGTGGGTTAGCGCTGACAGCGGATCGGCGAATCCAATCGCGGCAAGTCGATCCTGCGCCTGAGAAGAAGTTAGTTCGAGGCCGGAATCATCAATCTTCGCCACGGCACTGAGTAGCGGACGATAGAACAGCTTCTGATGCAACCCGCGCACCTCGAGCTTTACCGACTCCCAGCGGTCGATTAGCTGTTCAGCGGTTTGCTTTAGATTTAGCGACCTGGCGAGAGCGCGACGCGCCTGCTCGCCGCTCGGCATCAGGTGGGTTCTGCGCATTTGGCTCAGTTGAATTCGATGCTCTAGCAATCGCAGGAAGCGATAGTGCCTAGAGAAAGAATCGGCTTCTACGCGCCCGATGTAGCCACCGGTTGCTAAGGCAGAGATTGCCGAAAGGGTATCCCTGTGTCGCAAAGACTCGTCTGATCTACCGTGCACCAACTGAAGCAGCTGAACGGTGAATTCGATGTCTCTCAAGCCGCCCGGGCCAAGCTTGATTTGCGCGTCAACCTCTGCGGGTGCAATGTTTTCGGTTACCCGTTCGCGCATCTTCTGGGCAGACTCAACGAAGCCTTCGCGAGCAGCAGAGGCCCAAACCTTGCTCGAGAGTTGATTCACATACTGCTGACCCAGGTTCATGTCGCCGGCAATTGGCCGTGCCTTTAGCAGCGCTTGAAACTCCCAGCTTTGAGCCCAGCGTTCATAATAAGCAACGTGCGACTCGAGGGTTCTGACCAGTGCGCCACTCTTGCCCTCTGGGCGAAGGTTTGCATCGACCTGCCAAAGCATCGGTTCGCGCGCGGTGCCGTCGATTGCGCGCATCATTCGGGTTGCCAATTTGGTCGCTATCTCAAGCATCCTGTCGGTTTCAAGACTTGCAGCTCTTGATTCTGCAACAAAAATCACGTCGACATCGCTGATGTAGTTCAACTCTCTCGCACCGCATTTGCCCATCGCAATGATTGAAAGACCGGTCTGGTCAATTTCTTCGGCTGAATACACGCCGTGCTCCGAAGACGCTGCCAGTTCTGCCCGAGCAATTTCGAGGGCGGCATCGAGTGCGGCCCCTGCCAAATCGGCAAGCGACGCCGCTACCTTCGGTAGACCCGCTTCGGCATCTTTTTGCTCAAGGTCAAAAATCGCAATCTTCAGAAGTTCGCGCCGATAGGAAAAGCGCATAGCCGACCAGATGCTCTGCGCGTCGAATGCATTTTTCAAATCTGCTTCGACAGATTTGCGAAGCGCCTCTCGCAACTCGGCAGGCGAACTGAGTTGCTCGATTGGTTTTTCGAAAAGCTGCAGCAGCTCGGGGTGGCGTGAGACCAGATCGCCCATCGCCTCAGATGCTCCGAGCAGTCGGCAGATGCGATTTGCGGTTGCCGAGTTGCCGAGCAACTTCTTTATCGCAGGCTTGTTTGAATCAGACAGGTTTAGCAGATAGTTGAGTGCCTGATCTGGATTGCCGGCTAGCGCGAGACTTGCCAGGGCTGACCGGCCGTTGTCGCCCACGTTTTCAACCAAGCTCTCAAGCTTCGAGACGGTTGACGAAAGATCGACGAAACCATACTTGGCTAGTTCAGAAAGGCTCGACGACCTTGAATTAGCCACTTTTGACTCTTAGAGAACTTCTAGGTTTTGTTTCAGTTCAAACGGTGTTACCTGAGCGCGGTAATCGCTCCACTCGCGTCGCTTATTGGCTAGCACGTAACTGAACACTTCTTCGCCCAGGGTTTCGGCCGCCAGTTCAGAGTCTTCAAGCTTGCGAATAGCGTGCTCGAGTGACTGCGGTAGCGGCTGAATTCCAAGAGCGCGACGCTCAGATTCGCTAAGCGACCAAACGTTGTCTTCGGTTTCAGAAGGCAGCTCGTACTCGTTTTCGATGCCCTTGAGCCCAGCCGACAAAAGCAGTGCGTAAGCGAGGTATGGGTTGGCGGCCGAGTCGATTGCTCGGTACTCAATGCGCGAAGAGTTGCCCTTGTTTGGCTTGTAGAGAGGCACACGGATGAGTGCCGAGCGGTTGTTGTGACCCCAGCAAACGAACGACGGCGCTTCTCCCCCACCCCAAAGTCGTTTGTATGAGTTCACGTACTGGTTGGTGACTGCTGTGATCTCTGGAGCGTGACGTAACAGCCCGGCGATAAAGTGCTTTGCGGTTTTACTCAGGCGGTAGTGACCGCTCGGGTCGAAGAATGCGTTGGTGTCGCCCTCAAAGAGCGACATGTGAGTGTGCATGCCTGATCCGGGGTGTTCGGTGAAAGGTTTCGGCATGAAAGTTGCATATACGCCCTGTTCAATCGCCACCTCTTTGATGACGGTTCTGAAGGTCATGATGTTGTCTGCCATGGTTAGGGCGTCGGCATAGCGCAAGTCGATTTCGTTCTGCCCGGGGCCGCCCTCGTGGTGGCTGTATTCAACC
>Ga0208463_1000013_pt1 | contig 51615 bp, 54 predicted proteins | sample LakMenEpi09Jul08_FD_150752 | JGI IMG/M metagenome (GOLD analysis project Ga0208463, IMG submission 150752) | Freshwater microbial communities from Lake Mendota, WI - 9JUL2008 deep hole epilimnion (SPAdes) | ecosystem: Environmental > Aquatic > Freshwater > Lake > Epilimnion/Euphotic zone ... | reverse complement strand
AGTAATTGCAAGAACTCCGAGATTGTTTTCGTGAGTCGCAGCTTCCACACGGCGCGCACAATCGCGAAGTGCGTCAATGTCGAGACCAGAGTCCAACTCATCAAGAATTGCGAACTTTGGTTCCAACATGCCCAATTGCAGTGTCTCATTGCGCTTCTTCTCGCCACCAGAAAGGTCAACGTTCATTGCACGCGACACAAGATCCGCATCGAAGTTGATGCGGCTGGCTTCAACAGCAATACGTGCAGCCATGTCTTTTGAATCACGTCCACGAGCACTCAGTGCTTCTGCCAACACTTGATCGACGTGCACACCTGGCACCTCTGTGGGGTACTGCATCACGAGGTGAAGACCAGCGGTAGCGCGCTGCCATGTTGGCAATGCCAGCATGTCGACACCATCAAGCGTCACGGATCCGCCGGTCACGGTGTAGCCAGGCTTGCCCATGATGACTGCGGACAATGTGCTCTTCCCCGCGCCGTTGGGCCCCATGATTGCGTGCACTTCACCGGAATTGATTTCGAGATCAATGCCCTTCAAGATTTCTTTGTCGGCGACTTCAGCAGTCAAGCCTGTGATTTTCAATGTGCTCATTGCGCACCATCCTTTGATTCAACAACAACGTTTCCGTCAACAACCGACGCCGAAAAAACAGCAACAGCTTTTGTTGCAGGCAAAGCATCGGGAATACCAGTTTCCAAACTGAACGCGCTGCCATGCTTGAAGCACTCGATGTGCTTTGTCTCGCACATAACTGTTCCTTCTGACAGCGATACATTTGCATGGCTGCATAAGTCAGCAACAGCAAAGACTTCGTCTTCGATACGAACAACAGCCACAGCAACACCATCGACCATCACGCGCTGTGCTTCACCGGACTTCAAGTCCTCAAACTTTGCAACGATGCTCATTGTGCTGCTTCTTCGCGGCGCAACTTCTCAGCGATCTCAGCTTCAAGTGCGGTGGTGTCCACATTCGATGGCAAACGATCAAGAACGTCCTTGAAGAAACCGAATACAACAAGACGCTCTGCGACTTCAGGCGAGATGCCACGGCTCTCTAAGTAGAAGCGCTGCTCCTGATCAATCGAACCAACGGTGCTTGCATGACTGCACTTCACTTCATTGGTTTCAATCTCAAGGTTGGGCACGCTCTCTGCCCAAGCACCAGCACCCAAGGTGAGGTTGCGGTTTGTCTGGAATGCTTCCGACTTACCTGCGTTCTTCTCGATACGAATCAGGCCGGTGTACACGCTACGTGCACTGCCACCAACGGCACCCTTAAACAACAGGTCGCTGTATGTGCGTGGTGCTTCGTGACGCTGCAACGTACGGAAGTCGTGCATCTGTGTGCCGCTTGCAAAGTACAACGCAAGCTGCTGTGCATTCGCACCCGATTCCACCAAGCGAACTTCAGCGCGCACTCGCGCATAGTCGCCACCAAGAGCAACGGTGTTCAAGCGAGTGTTTGAATCGCGATGGCCCACAGTTTGCTGATGAGCGATCATCCATGTGCGCAAACCCAACTGGTTGATGCCCACATAGTTGACATTTGCACCTGCTGCCGAGCGAATCTCAAGAACAGGAACAACAAGAGACTTCACATTGTCATTCGAGACGAAGCGCTCAACAACAGTGACCTGGCTCTCTGGCTCGGCGTCAATGACTAAGCGTGGGTACACCACAATCCCATCAGCTTCGATGTGGTGAATGATTTCGATGACGCCATCTACTGCAACACCCTTGGGGATGCGCAACGAGATTGTGTCAGCGTTGGCGGCGTTGAGTTCTGCAAACACATCGGGCGTTCCGTTCATTGCAATGCCGGCGAGAGAATCCTTCACGCGCACTGCATCAAGACCAACAGTCTCGGTACGGGCTTTGCCAAGTGCGAATGAACCAAGGTCAAGTTCGGCGATACGGCTGTAACGCCAGATTTCTTCTTCGGTACTAGGGAGTGTGGGGGTTGTATTCATGAATCTGCTACTTCTTCTTACGCCACCAACGGCGCTTCTTCGACTGTTCTTTTAAAACTTCTTCAACGGTTTGTGCACTGATGGAGTTGATGATTTCACTCGCTGCATCAAGGACTGCTGCAGCGGATCCGTCACCCAAGCCGGGCACTTCTGGCGGAGTGGGCGGTGCGATGGCAGTGCCATGCACCCACGCAACATCGGCTAACCGACGTGCGTACCCTTCGCATGGGTCTGGGCAACGCCACGGCGCTTCAGGAGCAAGATTGAGATTGCACTTTCGTACTGCATCACCATTGGCATAGGTGCGGCTCTCATAGTTCTTGCATTCCGTCCGCATTGGCATAACGAAGACCCATTGGCTGAATCAGCCGATGGAACCTTCCATCTGCAACTCAATCAGACGGCTCCACTCCACTGCATATTCCATTGGCAATGTGCGAGTCACTGGCTCGATGAAACCATTGACCACCATGCTCATTGCAGCTTCCTGCGTGAGGCCACGGCTCATGAGATAGAACAACTGCTCATCAGCAATCTTCGAAACGGTTGCTTCGTGTCCGATCTCTGCGTCCTTCTCGCCCACTTCCATGTATGGGAATGTGCGGCTTTCGCTTTCGCCGTCAAGAATGAGTGCGTCGCACTGAACGTGGCTCTTGCATCCGTAGGCACCTTCTTCAACGCGAACAAGTCCGCGATAAGCAGTGATGCCGCCGTCTTTGCTGATCGACTTGGAAACAATCTTTGATGATGTTTCTGGTGCTGCGTGCACCATCTTTGCGCCAGCGTCTTGATGCTGACCAGCACCTGCATACGCAACTGACAAGACTTCGCCTGTTGCCTTCGGGCCGACCAAGTACACGCTTGGGTACTTCATCGTGAGCTTGGAACCAATGTTGCCATCGATCCACTCCATGTGACCTTCTGCTTCAACACGAGCACGCTTGGTGACCAAGTTGTACACGTTTGGTGACCAGTTCTGAATGGTCGTGTAAGTCACGTGCGCAGATGGCTTCACAACAATCTCAACAACAGCTGAGTGCAATGAGTCGCTGGTGTACACCGGTGCAGAACAACCTTCGATGTAGTGAACCTTTGAACCTTCGTCGGCGATGATGAGTGTGCGCTCGAACTGACCAGCGTTCTCCGAGTTAATACGGAAGTACGCCTGCAGTGGCATCTCACACTCGACGCCTGGTGGAATGTAAATAAATGACCCACCAGACCACACGGCGGTGTTCAACGCAGAGAACTTGTTGTCCGCTGGAGGAATTACTGAGCCGAAGTACTGCTTGACAAGGTCGGGGTACTCGCGCAATGCGGTGTCCATGTCACAGAACAAGATGCCCTGTGCTTCAAGATCTTCACGGTTGCGGTGGAAGACCACTTCTGATTCGTACTGTGCGGTCACGCCAGCGAGGTACTTGCGCTCTGCTTCAGGAATGCCCAACTTCTCGTAGGTGAGCTTCATCTGCTCAGGAAGGTCATCCCATTCGTCCACCTGTGCCGTTGCTGGCTTCAAGTAATAGAAAATGTCCTGGAAGTCGAGGTCGGGCATGTTGTTGCCAAACCATGGCGCCATTGGCTTACGGTCAAAGATGCCCAAGCTGCGCAAGCGGTACTCGGTCATCCACTTCGGCTCGCCCTTCCACCAAGAAATCTGCTCGACCACACGGTCGGAGAGTCCCTTTTCGGGTGCGAAGGCGTATTCCACCTCATCACTCCAGCCAAGGCTGTACTTACTGAGGTCAAGATCGAACGAAGTCACGGGGAGTGTCCTTTTGTCGTACTAGTCCGGCGGGTGAGCCGGGGCTATTTGCACTACCGCCATAGTAACAATTACCCCAGCCATAACCCACACGGGTTCTAGAACATCCCGACAGATAGCCTCCTACCTCTCATGGAATGTTTCGGTCTGGTCGGTCTCCCCAACGCAGGTAAGTCCTCGCTCTACAACGCCCTCACCGGCGGTGGAGCCCTGGCAGCCCCCTATGCCTTTGCCACAAAGGACCCCAACATTGGCGTGGCCAAGGTTCCCGACACTCGCCTCCTCCAATTGGCTGAGATGTCGAAGACCAAGAGCATCGTGCATGCCGCTGTCCAAGTGGTCGACATTGGCGGCCTCGTTGAAGGTGCCAGCAAGGGTGAAGGCCTCGGCAACAAGTTCCTCGCCAACATCCGTGAAGTTGACGCCATTGTGTATGTGCTGCGTGCTTTCAAAGATGACGACGTACCCGGCCCCGATGACCCACTCGAGCATCTCCGCATTGTTGAGTTAGAACTCGCACTCGCCGACCTTGAAACTGTCGAGACTCGTCTGAATCGTGTGAAGAAAACTGCACGCGTCGACAAGGGCAACCAAGAAGAAGCGTCTCTCTTGCAGCGCGCATACGACGTTCTTGCTGAAGGCACCCCGATCTACCGCTCTGATCTCTCTGCTTCTGATCGCGAAGAGTTGGCGCCGCACTTCTTGCTCACCAACCGTCGCGTTCTTGCTGTGGTCAATGTGGGCGAGAACGAACTCGACACGATTCCTGCGATGGAAGCTCGTGTGCGTGCAGAACTGTGCCCGCCAGGTTCACGTCAGGAACATGACATTGAAGTTCTCGGCATGAGCGTGCAGATTGAATCTGAAGCTGCTCAATTGTCCGATGAAGATCGCGCCGAAATGCTCGAGGCTCTTGGGCTCGGCGAAGGTGCCCTCACAAAGATGGTGCGCTCGGCGTATCACCTCCTCGGATTACGTACGTACTTCACGACTGGCGAGAAGGAAACACGCGCTTGGACATTCCATGCCGGCGACAAAGCCCCTATTTGTGCAGGCAAGATTCACTCCGACATTCAGCGCGGTTTCATTCGCGCAGAAGTAATCCACTGGGACGAACTCGTTGAGTTGGGTTCTTGGAACGCTGCAAAAGATGTCGGCAAGTTGCGCTCTGAAGGAAAAGAATACGAATTCATCGACGGCGACGTCACCGAATTCCGCTTTAACGTGTAGTCATGTCCGCAATGGAACCCGTGTGGCTCGTCAGCGAAGGACGGGTGCTTGCTGCAGCACAGCTCGCCACGTCACGCGCTGACCTTCGTCGTGGGCTTCTTGGTGTTACCTCTGTGGACGAACCTCTTGTGCTGATGCCATGTTCATGGGTGCACACCATTGGCATGAAAGTCGCTATCGATGTCGCGCATGTTTCTGCCGATGGACTCGTTCTTCACACTGCAACATTGAAGCCGTGGCGCATTGGTGCCAGGAATAAGCAGTCACACATGATTGTGGAAGCTGCCGCAGGTTCCTTTGAACGCTGGAACCTCAGTGTCGGTTCCCCACTCGAGGTGCGTTATGTCCAATCTTGATGACGTCTCCTCCATTGTTCATGCCGGCTTGTGGCTTGTCGCCACGCCTATTGGCAATCTCGATGACATCTCACCGCGTGCCGTATCGGTCTTGCGCGCTGCTCGTGTGATTTGTTGCGAAGACACGCGACACAGCGGTTCATTGCTCAAGCGCATCAATGCGACACCCGAGCGTCTCATCGTTGCCAACGATCACACCGAGCACGATGCCATCGAAGACGTGATGGCATTGCTTGCAGCCAATGAAGTAGTCGCAGTGATTAGTGACGCGGGCACACCTGCCATCAGCGACCCAGGCGAACGACTTGTGCGCGCTGCAGTTGCAGCAGGTCATCCAGTACACGCAACTCCAGGCCCTGTTGCATTTGTTGTTGCAGCCACGATCAGCGGCTTGCCCACTGATCGCATTGCATTCGATGGTTTCCTTCCTCGTAGTGGTGCAGAACGACGTGAACGACTGACCGAGGTCGCCCGTGAGCGTCGCACCACCGTGCTGTACGAAGCACCGCATCGCTTGGAGAAGACATTGGTCGACCTTGCAGCTGCCTGCGGTTCTGATCGTCGAGTTGCGCTCACTCGAGAACTCACAAAGATGCATGAGGAAGTGTGGCGTGGAACTGTGAGCGAGGCCATTGAACACTCACGCACTGTTGCACCGCGTGGTGAGTATGCAATTGTTATTGCGCCGGCCACTAACACCGAAGTAGAAGTAACAGACGAGGAAATTGTTCGTGAACTTGCTGCGCGCACTGCGAATGGCCTCAGCAAACGTGATGCAATTGACGAAGTAACAGCAGCATTCGGAGTCGCGCGGAAACGCGTCTATGCAATAGCGGTGGGATCATGACGAACACACAATCAACAGCAGCATTCTTTGACCTCGACCGCACGTTGATTGCGGGCTCTTCGGCATTCGTGTTTGCACGTGCAGCTCGAGATGCCGGTTACATCCGAATCCAAGATTTTCTTCCCGACGTTGTCCGTGCGTTGAAGTTTCAATTCCTCGGCTCCAGCGACGAATCAAGCCACGGTGTTCGTGATCGCATCCTTTCTCGCGTTGGCGGAATGAATCAATCGGACCTCGTAGGCCTCAACGAACTTGTCTTGCCTGAACTTCTCGGTCTCATCCGTCCTGAGGCACGTGCTCTTCTTGATCAACACCATGCAGCAGGTCGAGAAACCTGGATTGTGTCGGCATCACCCGTCGAACTTGTGGAACCACTCGCTATTGCACTCGGCATGACAGGTGGCATTGGCACACGAGGCGAAGTAGACAACGGCGTATACACCGGTCGTCTTGATGGGCCCTTCTGCTACGGCGAAGGAAAAGCAGAAGCCATCACGACGCTTGCAGCACAACGCAACATTGACCTCAACAATTCATGGTCGTACTCAGACTCGATGAGCGATCTTCCAATGATGGAAATTGTTGGCAACGCAGTGGCGGTGAACCCCGACGCTGAACTCGCCGCATTGTCGCGCTCACGCGGTTGGCCTGTTGTTGTGTTCGCACAACGATCAAAGATGTTGATTCGTCGATCGTCCACGATCACCGCAGCAACAATCGGAATCGTGATTGCGTATTCCTTAGGCCTGCGGCAAGGGAACAAGCGCTAACTGGCGACTCATCGCCACCACTGCTCCTGTGGAGTCCCACATCACGCCGTCTTCTTCCCAGAAGCCGCCCTGCACCACACGACTGCGGAATTCTGCAGCAATTGGTCCTGGAGCAGGCACACCACGAATGTGCGCGGTGAATTCAATTGTTGGCACCCATCCAATTAAACCGAAGAGGTTGAACATCACTGGTGGGAATGCATCAGCTGCGAGAAGCAAGCCCATTGTGTCCACTGGTCGTCCATCCTTGAATGCAAACCATCCACGCACATGTGCTTCCCCTTTGGGGTTCCCTGTGGCAAAGCCTGTGTCATCGGGGTGAAGACGCATGTCGAGACGTGAACCAAGCCCTGGTGGAAGATCAGGATTTGATGGACGCACTCCACATTCTTCAAATGGCGGAAGGTCGGGAAATGGGATCATGTTTGACTGCGGTCCAGCCGTTGCATCAATGTCACCGAATGTTCCGATGCTGCGAACAATGTCCTTCCCATCGCGTGTCATCGTTCCCACAACAGTGGCGAGCCGACGTCCGGCCTTCACCACTTCGGTGCGCATCTGTGCGGGGCCCGCTGGCGCTGGCGAAAGATAATGCATTGAAATCGAAACAGGATGGGCGCGTCCGCTTTCAGCACGCATTGCACTTGCCGCAAGAGCAAGCAGATACCCACCGTTGGCATTTCCGTTGATGTCCCATCGATCTTCAACGGGAGTGTCATAGAGACCTTCGCCCAAAGGAACGGCATTTATCGCATTATCGAACTCAAAAGGCATTGTTCAAGCGTACGAAAGTTGCGGTGTTGAAAACGAACCGACAACCAGTACCCGTTGTCCCGTAGCCTGAACAAGTGGGCACGTACTACCTCACCACCCCTATCTATTACGTCAACGCGCGACCACACCTTGGTCACGCGTACAGCACCATCGTTGCTGACGCTCTCGCCCGCTGGCACCGTCTGTTGGGTGACGATGTCCACTTTCTGACCGGCACCGACGAACACGGTTTAAAAATCCAGCAGGCTGCCGATGCTGCGGGCACCACTCCTCAAGAGTTCACCGATTCCATCGCCCCTCTCTTCAAAGAAGCATGGGAACGTCTCAACATCTCGAATGATGACTTCATTCGCACCACCGAGCCTCGTCACCGTGCCGGAGTCGAAAAGCTTCTGCAGGCATGTTTTGATGCCGGCGACATTGAGCTCGACAAGTACAGCGGCCTCTACTGCGTGCCGTGCGAGGCCTACTTCACCGAAGACGAACTCGAGAACGGCAACTGCCCGGTTCACAAACGTCCTGTTGAGCACGTCGAGGAAGAGAACTACTTCTTCCGCCTCTCACGTTTTGAACAACGACTTATTGACTTCTATTCGTCACATCCTGGTGCAGTTGTTCCCGATCACCGCGTGAATGAAGTGCTTGGCTTCATTAAGCAAGGCCTGCAAGATTTCTCTGTCAGCCGAAAGACGCTGACGTGGGGCATTCCCCTTCCGTTTGATAACTCTCACGTTGCATACGTGTGGTTCGACGCACTTGCCAACTACATCACCGCAATTGGCTACGGCACCGATGACGAGATGTTCAAGAAGTGGTGGCCCGTGAATCACCACGTCATTGGCAAAGACATCATCCGATTCCACAATGTGTACTGGCCTGCCATGTTGATGTCTGCTGGCATCGAACCGCCACAAGGCTGGGCCGTTGGTGGCTGGCTACTTGTTGGTGGCGAGAAGATGTCGAAGACCTCTGGCAACGTGGTCAATCCACTCGATCTCGTTGATGAAATTGGTGTCGACGGATTCCGCTATTACATCTTGTCCGACACCGGATACGGCAATGACGGCGACTTCACCTATGAAGGTCTCATCAGCCGCTACAACTCTGATCTTGCCAACAACCTAGGCAACCTTGCCGCACGCGTTGCAACAGTTGTGGGTAAGAAATGCGACGGTCTCGGCACTGCACCAGCAGCAGATAGCCCACTCGCGCCGATTGCACTTCAGTCCGTCAACGACACCATTGACTACTGGGACCAAGTGCAACCATCACGCGCACTCGAAGCAACATGGCAACTCATTCGTGCAACCAATGCACATCTTGAGAACAATGAACCATGGAAAGTCGAAGCGGGCCCCGCTGTTGATGCGGTCATGGGCGATGCGTTGGAAGCGTTGCGCATTGTCACGATTCTTGCGTTCCCCGCTATTCCCGACACTGCTCGTGAGATCTGGCGTCGCATCGGCATGACCACCGACATCGAACAGTGTCGCATCAACACCGATACCGTTTGGGGCCAATACGTTGCAGGAAACCCAGTGGAAAAGGGTGATCCTCTCTTCCCGCGTCGCACGATCGCATGAGCCACGCCATGGGTTGGACAGATACGCACTGCCACATTCACGACGACAAGATGGCGTTTGGTTCTGACGAATCCTTACAACGTGCTCGCGACGCCGGAGTCGAGCGATTCGTTGTCATCGGATGCGATGCCGAGACATGCTCTGCTGCACTCGATGTTGCATCACGACATGACGATGTGTGGGCAACAATTGGACTGCATCCGCACGATGCAACACAAGGCGTTGCCTCCATTGTCCCGTTCATCAACAAGCCTCGTGTCGTTGGCATTGGCGAATGTGGCCTTGACTACTACTACGAGCATTCTCCACGCGATATCCAAATGCCCGCGTTTGCCGAACAGATTGCACTTGCAAAAGAGCACGACCTCACATTGGTGATTCACACTCGCGATGCATGGAAGGACACCTTTGATGTTCTTGATGCTGAGGGAATGCCTGCAAACACCATCATCCATTGTTTTACCGGTGGACCCGATGAAGCACGTGCATGTCTCGACCGTGGCGCGTATCTCAGTTTCAGCGGCATTGTCACTTTCAAGAATGCAGTCGAACTTCGCGAAGCAGCTGAACTCTGCCCGATTGATCGCATTCTCGTTGAGACCGACAGCCCCTTCCTTGCGCCCGTTCCACACCGCGGACGACCAAACGAACCAGCCCACGTCGGCATTGTGGGTACTGCAATTGCTGATCTTCGTGGCCATGATGCTGCAGATTTTGCAGTTCGCACCACGGCGAACGCTCTTGCAGCGTTTCCCCGCATACATTCATAGATAGATGGATTTCACTCGTTTCGACAGGAACCGCATGACGGTGGCAGTAATCGCGACAGCGATTCTCATTCCGCTTCTCTTTATGGCCGGTGGTCGTTCGTCTGATTCAGCTGCAGAACCCATCAAAGCCGTCACCACGACCTACGACCTCGGCCTGACAGCCGATGGCATCGCCGATGCCCCAGCCAACCTTGATGGCCCCATCAGTCAAGACCCCAATGGCTCGGGCGAGATTGCCTACCCCGCCGACAACGACGGCCAGATGGCCCGCGTGATTGCCTCCTACAAGCGCTTCCCGAACTCCGCAAAGACTGGTTGTTCCACCACCGCTGCACCGTTGGGCGCCACTGTCACTGTCTTGAACTTGAACAATGGCCACAAGACCCAATGCCTCAACATCAACATTGGCCCCACATCAGGCACCTTCGGCATCATCTTGAACACTTTGGTGTTTGAAGCAATCGCCGAGCTTGTCGATGCGCCACTTCCTGTTGAGTTGACCTGGTGACGCTCTCTCGCGCTGATGCATCACGCCAACTAGAAGGCGCGGGTCTTCGTGCAAAACGTGCACTCGGACAGAACTTTGTCGTCGATGCCAACACTGTGCGAAAGATTGCACGTCTTGCCAATGTTGACAACCATCGACATGTTCTAGAGATCGGAGCGGGTCTCGGTTCACTGACGCTCGCACTTGCAGAAACTGGTGCCCTAGTCACCGCCGTTGAAGTTGATGATCAACTTCTTCCATTGCTGCGCGAAAACGTCGACCCCATTGAGAACATCACTGTTGTCCATGCTGATGCAATGAAGTTGAACTGGTCCACATTGCTGGAAGGTGGCGACGATTGGGCACTTGTGGCCAACCTGCCGTACAACGTTGCGACACCACTCGTCGCTGATGTTCTTGACTTCGTGCCGCAAGTGCAACGCATGTTGGTGATGGTGCAAAAAGAAGTCGGTGAACGTTTTTGTGCGTCACCATCCACCGAGGCCTACGGCGCACTCAGTGTCAAAGTCGCATTCCACGCCACGGCTCGCATCGCAGGCATCGTGCCGCCCACCGTTTTCTTACCGCGACCCAACGTTGATTCCGCACTGGTTGAAATCGTTCGACACAAAGAACCCATTGATGCTCAGATCAATCAAAAAGAACTGTTTTCATTGGTTCGAATGGGTTTTGCAAAGCGCCGCAAAATGTTGCGCGGTTCTCTCGCTGGCCGTGTTTCACCTGAACAATTCGAAGAAGCAGAGATCGCACCCACTGCGCGCGCAGAAGAACTTTCCGTGTACGACTGGATGCGCCTTGCTCGCATCGTGAACGGGACCGGCCAGTGATTCGACTAGAGGCGCCAGCGAAACTCACGTTGACTCTCTCCGTCACAGGTGTTCGACCTGACGGCTATCACCTCATTGACGCAGAGATGGTCGCGCTCGATATCGCCGACATCGTCACGATTACCGACGCATCTTCCACGCAGATTTCTCTCGACGGCCCGTTTGCCGATGGCATCCCCACTGATGAATCGAACCTCGTACACAAAGCGCTCGCATTGGCGGGCCGTACTGCGCATGTGCACATCACCAAGAACATCCCTCACGGTGGTGGCCTCGGTGGCGGATCAACCGATGCCGCTGCAATCCTTCGCTGGGCCAATTTCACCGACGCCACGGCTGCTGCTCGCATTGGTGCCGACATCGCGTTTTCGCTCACCGGCGGTCGTGCACGAGTCTCTGGCATCGGCGAAATTGTCAAGCCGCTGCCATTCGAACCCCGTGACATCACACTGCTGATTCCCCCGGTCCACGTCTCAACGCCCCTCGTGTATTCCACCTGGGATGACATGGGAGGGCCTCACGGCGACAATGGCAATGACCTTGAGCCAGCTGCATTGGCCGCTGTTCCCGAGTTAGCTGTCTGGCGTCAGCGCATTGCTGACTCGCTGGGGTTTGCCCCATTTCTTGCAGGCTCCGGGGCTACCTGGTTCGTCAACGGCCACGTTTCCCTCAGTTCTGAGGGTCTGGACGGACTTCGGGTGGTACACACGACAACGCGCCCCGATGCGGGACGCGTTGTATGAACTTGTACGTGTAGTTGTAGTGCTACTTGCGACGCTGGTGGCGTGTGCGACGAAGCATCTTCTTGTGCTTCTTTTTGCGCATGCGCTTGCGACGCTTCTTGATCAGAGAACCCATAAGGCATAAGAACCTATCGGGACAATGCAGAAAAAAGAAAATCCGCTACCGTTATTACTTCCTTCCGGGATCGTTCAATTGGCAGGACAGCGGGTTTTGGTCCCGTTAATAGGGGTTCGAGTCCTCTTCCCGGAACCACAGGGCACATCAGTGCCCCACCCAGAACCGTCTGTGCACGGCACGGGGTATGGCCATCATCGGTGGCCAATGGGCGCGAAGCCCGCGCGTTCTACACTTAGTTTCCATGAGCAACCGTTCCATGGAGAAGGTCACCACCAAGCGCTTGTCGCTTTTCACCGGACGGACGCACCCCACGCTCGCCGCTGAAGTCGCAGGACATCTCAACATTGCGTTGGGAGACGCAAACGTTGTGCAGTTTGCGAACGGCGAAATCCGTCCACGCTTCTCCGACAGCATTCGCGGTGGCGATGTGTTTGTGATGCAGTCACACTTCGGAACAGATGCAGGTTCAATCAACGACAGCATCATGGAACAACTCATCATGATTGATGCAGCGCAACGCGCATCTGCAAAGCGCATCACTGCAGTGTGTCCTTTCTACGGATACGCGCGTCAAGACCGCAAAGCAGAAGGCCGCGAGCCAATTACTGCTCGTTTGATTGCCGACATGTTCAAAGCAGCTGGCGCATCACGCATGGTCTCCATCGACTTGCACAGCAGTCAGATTCAAGGTTTTTTCTCTGGCCCTGTTGATCACCTCACCGCATTGCCTGTTCTCGAGCAATACGTGCGTCAACATGCAGAACAAGATCTCGTCATCGTGTCGCCTGATGCTGGCCGCGTGAAAGTTGCAGAACGATTCGCTCAGCACTTGTCGGACAAGAATGCTGACGTTGCATTCATCAACAAGCGTCGCCCCAAGGGCACGCAGAATGTTGCGATCGCAAAAGAAGTCATTGGCGACATCGATGGTCGTCTGTGCATCCTCACCGACGACATGATCGACACCGGCGGCACCATCTGCTCCGCAGCCGAACTGTTGCTCGACCGTGGCGCAAAGGAAGTCTGGGCAATGGCGACACATGGCGTGTTGTCCGACCCCGCGGTCGAACGCCTGTCGAAATCCCCCATCACCCGGGTTGTTCTCACCAACACCTTGCCGCTTGCCTCCGAGAAGATGTTTGACAAGGTCGAGGTTCTGTCCGTGGCCAAAATCATCGCCGATGCCCTGGCGGCCGTCTTCGACGAAACAAGCGTCTCCGAACTCTTCAACGGCGAAAACCAGTCCTAACAGCCGTCGAATGGGGCCAATCCCCCATTCTCGATGCCATTTAGGGTTCCGTGTGGCAGTTGGGGCTTGCGGGCATAGACTCCCTAGCCGTGTCGAATACAGCAACTCTCTCCGCCGAAGTAGGCCGCGAAACAGGTAGCGCAGCTTCCCGTCGTCTCCGCGCCGCCGATCGCATTCCAGCAGTCCTCTACGGACATGGCATGGACCCAATCTCCCTCACCGTGGTGCGCCGTGACCTTCGTGTCGCAATCTCAGGTCCTGCAGGTCAGAACACAATTCTCACCCTCAACGTGGACGGCAAGAACTACAGCGCGGTCATCAAGGAACTGCAGCGTCACCCAGTGCGTCGCAACGTTGCTCACATCGACTTCATCCAGATCGACCTCACAGAGGAAATCACGATGCAGGTGCCAGTGGTTCTCACCGGAACAGCCAAAGCAGTTGTCTCTGCTGGCGGTCTCGTTGACCCAGCAGTCGACACCATCGAAGTTCGCACCACTCCTGCAAACGTGCCAAACGAAATTTCCATCGACATCACCGAGATGCGTACCGACAGCGTGATTCGCTTGGCTGACGTCAAGCTTCCTGCTGGTGTTGTCGCTACCGGCGACCCAGACATGCCAGTGGCAACAGTTCTTATCTCACGTGCAGCAACCGAAGCTGCTCAGGCTGCAGCTGCAACTGACGCTGCTCCCGAAGCAACCGCCTGATGACACGGCCCACGGGTCGTTATCTCATCTGATTAGCCATGTTGCGTCGCTCTGAACCTCGTTCGGGCGACATGCAACGCACATTGATTGTTGGTCTTGGCAATCCCGGCAAGAAGTACGCCCGCACTAGACACAACGTGGGTACTGATGCCATTGAGCTTCTCGCACAACGTCTCAGTGTTTCTCTCAAAGTCGGACGCGATCGCGCGCAAGTTGCCGAGACCCGAATTGGCGATCACGCCGTTGTTCTCGCTGTACCGACAACGTGGATGAATGATTCGGGTGAAGCTGTTGGCCCGATTGCTCGTCGCTACAAAATTCCTGCTGCGAACGTCATCGTGATTCATGATGAACTCGATCTCGAACCTGGCGCAGTGAAACTGAAAATGGGTGGCGGGCTCGCCGGACACAATGGTCTTAAATCCATTTCTCAACACATGGGAACAAATGACTACATGCGCGTGCGCATCGGAGTCGGCAAGCCTTCGACAAAAGAACAAGGCGCTGATCACGTTCTGTCATCTATTCCCGCAGCTGAGCGCAAGATTCTTGATGTCGCAGTAGAGACCGCATGCGATGCGGTGGAGCGCATCATGAAAGAGGGCCTTGACGCCGCGATGCGAGAGTACAACGCACGGTGAGCACAGACGTCGAGCACATTGCTCCTTTTGAATCACTAGCTGCCATCATCTCGCAAGAACCAGGCATTGAAGCAGTCGCCGGTTCACGCAATGCAGTGATTGCTGTTCCTGAAGCAGCCCGCGCGGCAGTCCTTGCAGGAATTTCACGCGCCAATGGTCGTCGACCCATCATCGTGGCAACACCCACTGGCACCATGGCGCAAGAAGTTGCCGATGACCTTGCAGCGTTTCTCGGTGAATCATCAGTTGATCTTTTTCCTGCGTGGGAAACATTGCCGTTTGAACGAGTGAGCCCAGCAGTGCACACGATGGGTGCACGTATGCGCACCATGTGGCGTTTGCGCAATGAAGAGGAATGCCCCACTGTGATTGTCGCGGGCACTCGCGCACTTCTGCAGAAACTTGCACCTGGCACCACAACAACTGATCCAATCCGCATCTCTGTCGGAACAACGGTGGACATAGATGCACTCTGTGAACAGTTGGTGCAGTTCGGTTATCGCCGTGAAACCATCGTGGAACATCGCGGTGAGTTCGCACGGCGCGGCGCCATTGTCGACATCTTCCCCGCGACAGATACAGAGCCTGTTCGTGTTGACATGTGGGGCGACGAGATTGATCGACTGACTCGTTTCACAATTTCAGATCAGCGCAGCACAGACGACTTAGCCACCACCTTGATCTTTCCTGCGCGCGAACTTCTCTATGTCGACGGCGTGAAGGAAAAGGCAGCAACCTTGGTCGCATCAGAGCCATGGGGTCGTGAGCAGTGGGAACGACTCTCCGAAGGACAGATCTTCGACGGTATGGAGAGTTGGTTGCCATGGCTGACTGAGCACGACGAACTTCTCACCGACCATATTGGAGATGATGCACTCATCATCATGATTGAGCCGCGGCGCATGAGCGACCGCGCCAATGATCTACTCGCAGAAGAAGACGATCTTGCACGTGCACTCGCCACGTCTTGGGCACGCGATGCGAATGTCGCGTTTCCACGCCTGCATGTCAACACAGATCGTTTACTGTCCGGCGATCATCGCATTCCCACCATTGCGCTGGTTCCGAGTGCCGAAAGTGTTGATGGCCCTGCAGTGCCGGCTTCCACATGGGGCACCATTGTTCATGACCCCACCTCGGTCGTGCGCCGCATCAACGAGATGCTGTCGGAGAAATGGCGCATCATCGTTGCGGCAGAAACACCTGAGTCTGTTGCGCGCCTTGGCGAATTGATGCGCTCACATGGCGTTGACTTCACCGCCACCGACGATGCCGACATGCTGGCACGACCGGGAGCATGGGTTACCTGTGCTCCGCAATCGCACGGCGTTTCGCTTCCGAACACCAAGGTCGCCATCATCACCGAGTCCGATCTCAGTGGCCGGCGTCGCACCCGTCGTTCCAAGCCATCGCGTGGTCGCTCGTCCACCACAGTATTCGAAGACCTCCAACCCGGCGGCTATGTGGTGCATGCACATCACGGTGTGGGTAAATACGAAGGCATGGTGAAGCGCACCATCGGTGGCGTTGAGCGTGACTACTTGCTCATTGCGTACAAGGGTGGCGACAAGCTGTATGTCCCCACCGAACAAATTGGCGTGATTCGTCAGTACGTCGGTGGCGAAGCACCCACATTGCATCGCATGGGTGGCAGCGACTTTGCACGCGCAAAGTCCAGAGTGCGCTCTGCTGTTCGCGAAGTCGCGCAAGAACTTGTGTTGCTGTATCAGCGTCGCGTGAGCGCCAAGGGACACGCATTCCCACCTGATACCCCTTGGCAAGACGAGATGGAATCTGCATTTCCGTTTGTGGAAACACCTGACCAACTCACAGCAATTGCTTCCATCAAGGAAGACATGGAACGTGATGTTCCAATGGATCGCCTTGTGTGTGGCGATGTGGGCTTCGGCAAAACAGAAGTCGCTGTGCGTGCTGCGTTCAAGGCAATTCAAGATGGCATGCAAGTAGCTGTCCTTGTGCCCACAACTTTGCTCGCGACTCAACATGGCAACACATTCTCTGAGCGCTTTGCTGGCTACCCCATCAAGGTGGAAGTTCTGTCGCGTTTCCTCACCGCCAAGGAAGCAAAGAAAGTCATTGCGGGCCTGAAGTCCGGCGAGATTGACTGCGTGATCGGAACTCATCGACTCTTGCAAGAAAGTGTCGAGTTCAAGAACCTCGGACTACTCGTCGTGGACGAAGAACAACGATTCGGTGTGCAGCATAAAGAAGCGATGAAGCGCATGAAAGAAAATGTCGACGTTCTGTCGATGTCGGCAACTCCGATTCCACGGACACTCGAGATGAGCCTTGTTGGAATTCGTGACCTCTCACTTCTGCAGACACCACCGGCAGAGCGTCAACCAATCCTCACGTATGTCGGCGAACAAAGTGAACAAGTTGCCATTGAGGCGATTCGTCGTGAGCTCCTTCGCGAAGGCCAAGTGTTCTGGGTACACAACCGCGTGCAGTCAATTGAAGAACGCGCTGCCGAATTGCGCGAGTGGGTTCCCGAGGCTCGTGTTGCAGTCGCACATGGTCAGATGGACGAAACACAACTAGAGCAGATTGTGCTCGACTTCTGGGAAGGCCAATACGACGTTCTTGTCTGCACCACCATCATTGAGAGCGGTATTGACATGCCGACTGTGAACACACTCGTTGTGGAACGTGCCGACCTTTTGGGTCTTGGCCAGATGCATCAACTACGCGGACGTGTTGGTCGCAGTGGTCAACGTGCATATGCATATCTCTTTCATCCACGCGACAAAGTGCTGTCGGAAGATGCCTACGAACGGTTACGCACCATTGGTGAAACAACAGAACTCGGAAGCGGTTTCAAGATTGCGATGCGAGATCTTGAAATTCGTGGTGCAGGAAATCTTTTGGGCGAAGCACAAAGTGGCCACATCGCTGCCGTCGGATACGACCTGTACTGCCAGATGGTCACCGAAGCTGTTTCCGAGATGAAGGGTGAACGCACAGAAGAAGTCGCCGAAATCAAAGTCGACATCTCTGTGGATGCTCATCTTCCTGATGATTATGTTCCGAGTGAAGACTTGCGTCTCGAGGCATACCGTCGTCTTGCCACCGTGCGCACCGAGCAAGAGCTTTCCGATATTGAAAATGAATGGCGCGATCGTTTCGGTCCATTGCCCACACCAGCACAATCCCTCATTGCAGTGGGCGCGCTTCGTGTGGAATGCATTCGTATTGGCATCACCGAGATTGTGACGAATGGCAATGAGGCACGCATCAGTCCCGTTCAATTGCGCGCAAGCCAAACCATGGCACTGCGGCGTCTTGCTCCCGGAGCCACATTTAAAGAGCAATCAGGCCTTCTTATTGTGCCCATCAAGCGGGGCGCACATCCCACAACAGTCATTACAGAGCTGCTGCACGAGCTCTTCGAGCCCGCCGACCACTAAGGTCTAAGGGTGACCAAGACATCCTTCACTCGCCGAATTCTCCCCCTCCTCGCCGTCAGCATCCTGGGCCTGACCGCATGTGGATCCTCCTCTGTCGTGACATCTCCTTCCGATGCATTCACCATCAACGGTGAGGGATACTCCAAAGACGACCTCAATGAACTCATTGACGTACTGGTTGATCTCGGACAGATCACAAAGCAGAACGGCACCATCCCCAAGGCCGATATGGACTCAACCCTCCAGGTCATGGTGAAGTATCAGTCGTATCTTCAGTTCGCCAAGAAGAACAATCTTGAAGAGTCCGCTGCAAATCGCTCAAAAGTTGAGGAGCAAGCAAGTGCCGACGAGAACTTTGCTAGCTACCCAAAGCCACTTCAGGATCTTTTGGTCAACCTCAACCTCGCGTCACTCACAACGTCAGAGATGAAGGCGCCTACGGCAGGCGACATCGAAAAGCTCTACAACAAGGCACCAGCATCCGCTGGCGTGTTGTGCCTCAGCCACATTCTCGTGAAGACAAAAGCAGAGGCCGACACCGCACTCAAGCAGATTGCTGACGGAGCAAAGTTTGCTGATGTTGCAAAGAAGGTCTCCATTGAGCCTGCGGCGAAAACTTCGGGCGGTTCCTTGGCCAATGGCGAAGAAGCATGTAACTCGCTTGAGTCGTTGCAGCAAAGCTTCGACGGTGACTTCATGGTTGGCGCAGTTGCTGCCAAGCCCGGCGTGCCAACAGGCCCCACCAAGAGTTCTTTCGGATGGCACATTATTTTGAGTCACCCTTATGACGAAGTGAAAGATTCAGTGGCTTCTGTTCTCAAAGAAAACCCTGGCGCAGCATTGCTCGCAGGTTTCATGGCAACGTCAGATATCACTCTGAACTCTGCATACGGCACCTGGGTTTCCGCTACCGCAAAGATTGCCTAATGGCGCGAATCGTCGTCGTTGGCCTCGGCCCCGGAGACGAATCTCTGATTACGGTCGCAACGCTGGCCGTCATTCAACGCATCTCACATCGTTATCTCAGAACAGCGCAACATCCCTCTGCGCATCTAGTTCCTGATGCGGCAACGTTCGACCACATTTACGACGGCGCCTCTTCATTTGAAGATGTGTACGCAACAATCGCCGCTGAACTCATCGGCGCTGCACAGCAGCACGGAGAAGTTCTCTACGCAGTTCCTGGATCACCTCTTGTCCTTGAGCGAACTGTGGCTCATTTACGGAACCAAACAGATGTTGAGATTGAACTGCATTCCGCAGTGTCATTTCTCGATGATGTGTGGCGAGTTCTGAACCTTGATCCTGTCGAAACAGGAATCTCACTGATTGATGGCCATGTGTTTGCCGAGGCAGCCGCTGGTGTGACCGGCCCCATGCTTGTGGCTCACACTCACGCCAATTGGGTTCTCTCCGACATCAAGCTCAGCATTGACGACCCCGACCCAACGACACCTGTCGTCTTGCTGCATCACATCGGGTTGCCAGATGAACGCATTGAACACACCACATGGTCCGAGATGGATCGCATCCTTGAAGCAGACCATCTCACGTCGTTATATGTCCCTTCGCTTGGTACTCCTGTTGCTGCCGAAATGGTGCGCTTCCATCAGTTAGCGCGCACGCTGCGCGATCAGTGCCCGTGGGATATGGAACAGACCCATCACTCTCTTGTGCGTTACCTCATTGAAGAGACGTACGAAGTCGTCGACGCCATTGAGAAACTCAATCCGGATAATCCGAGCACCGACGATGACCTCATCGAAGAGCTCGGAGATTTGTTGTATCAAGTCGAGTTCCACGCAGCAATCGCTGAAGAACAAGGTCGATTCACCATGGCTGATGTTGCGCGATCCGTGCACGACAAATTGGTGTCGCGACACCCTCATGTCTTTGGTGATGTTGAAGTGAGTTCTTCGACCGAAGTGGAATCAAACTGGGAAGCCATCAAGCGAGCAGAGAAGCCAGAGCGAACAGGCATTTTTGATGGCGTCGTTCTCGGAGCACCATCGCTGCAACTAGCGAGCAAGATGCAAAGCCGTGCAGCAAAAGTCGGGTTCGACTGGCCTGATGTGAATGGACCTTTGGCCAAGATCAGTGAAGAGGCAGGCGAAGTACGCCAAGCCCTCACCACCGGCGACCCTGACGCCACCATGGCCGAGGTCGGAGACCTGTTGTTCGCTGTCGTCAACGTTGCCCGTCATCTTGATATCGACCCCGAGAGTGCCCTACGAATCGCCGTGAACAAGTTCCGTTCCCGAGTGGAATCAGTAGAAAAACTCGCCTCAGAACAGGGCCATGTGATGAAGGACATGACCCTGGAGCAACTTGATGAACTCTGGGAAGTGGTTAAGGCGTATCCGACTCACTAGCGTTTAGCGAATGAGCGAAATCGTTGAAGTCATTGGTCGCGAAGTCTTGGACTCTCGTGGCAACCCCACGGTGGAAGTTGAGGTCGTCCTCGACAGTGGTGCAACAGGTCGCGCCATCGTTCCTTCCGGTGCATCAACAGGTGAACACGAAGCAGTGGAACTTCGAGACGGTGGTTCTCGCTATCTCGGCAAGGGCGTGACACGCGCCGTTGAGAATGTGAACTCTCATATCGCAGCAGCCGTCACCGGCATGGACGCCACCGATCAACGCGCTTTCGACGCAGCACTCATTGACCTCGACGGAACAGAGAACAAATCAAAGCTCGGCGCCAACGCAATGTTGGGTGCAAGCCTTGCTGTTGCGCATGCGGCAGCTAACGAACTTGAACTTCCGCTCTTCCGCGCCGTGGGTGGTCCGCACGCACATGTATTGCCCGTACCGATGATGAACGTCATCAACGGTGGCGCGCACGCCGACAACAACGTGGACCTTCAGGAGTTCATGATTATGCCTGTCGGAGCCCCGAGCTTCCGCGAAGCATTGCGTTGGGGCGTTGAGACGTACCACACACTGAAGAAAGTGCTGCACGATCGCGGTCTCTCGACAGCTGTTGGCGATGAAGGTGGATTCGCTCCGAATCTTGCAAGCAACGAAGAAGCAGTCATCGTTTTGGTGGAAGCAATCGAGAAGGCTGGCTACGCACCAGGCAAGGACATTGCAATTGCACTCGACCCCGCAATGAGCGAGTTGTACCGCGATGGTGCGTATCACCTCACCGGCGAAGGCAAAGTGCTCTCTGGTGGTCAGATGGTCGACTGGTGGACATCTCTTGTTGATCGCTACCCCATTGTCAGCATCGAAGACGGCATGGCCGAAGATGACTGGGACGGCTGGGCGCAACTCACCCAAGCATTGGGTGGACGTATCCAGCTTGTGGGCGATGACCTCTTTGTCACGAATGCACGTCGACTTCGCATGGGTATTGACCGCAAGGTTGCCAATAGTGTTCTCGTCAAGGTGAACCAGATCGGCACGCTCAGCGAAACTCTTGACACTGTCGAGATGGCAACACGCCATTCGTACACCAGCGTGATGAGCCATCGCAGCGGAGAAACTGAAGACGCAACAATTGCTGACCTCGCAGTGGCAACCAACTGTGGCCAGATCAAGACAGGTGCACCTGCACGTAGCGACCGTGTTGCGAAGTACAACCAGCTTCTTCGCATTGAAGAATTGCTCGGAGACTCCGCACGTTTCCGCGGACATTCCGCTCTCGCACCACTGCGCTAAATACGAACTTGTGTTCGGGTGCCACATTGGCACCTCATTCACACGGCACAATGGAGACGTGGCTCCTCGTTCCAAGACAACAGTGACTCGCGCCAAGGAGCGCACGAGAGACCTCACTCGTTCTGTTGTCCGACCAACGCCAGAAGACGCCAAGTTCAAGCATGTGGCAGCCATTTGGGCCATTCGTGCCCTCGGAGCAACCTTCACAGTCGCTGCCATTCTTTCCTTCGTTGTAATTCCTGTTCGCGACTTTCGCGCTCAGAGCAAAGCACTTGACGCAAAAACAGCCGAATTTGAGGCTTTAGCCGACGTGAATGAACAGTTACAGATTGAAGTCAGCGAATTGTCCACCCCGGAAGGCATTCGCAATGCTGCCCGATCCTTGTTGGGGTACGTCTTGCCTGGCGAACAGCGCCTTGCTCTGACACAGATGCCCGCATTGCCCACAGATATGCCTGACACCTGGCCCTACACAATGGTCTCTGACATTGTTCGGGTCCGCGCAGAAGTTGCCCAAGCATCAGGCAACGCTCTCTCGCCGCTGGCGCCCTAACCGCTCGGCACCTCCCCTTTCCCCTGTGGCGCTGCCCTGAGTAGTGTCTTCAGTACATCAACGGCCATAGGCCAGGGGGAATCTGATGGGCGGAAGCATTCTTGGTAACCGGGTCCTTCGTAAAGAAGATCCAAAGTTTCTCACCACGGGCGGCGTGTACGTCGACGACTTACTTGACGAACCGTTGTTGCACAACGCGGTACACGTCACCTACGCGCGCAGCAGTGTCGCGCATGGTCACATTCTTTCCATCGACACGTCGGAAGCTGCAGCAATGCCCGGCGTCATCGCAGTCTTCACTGGTGCGGATCTTGGTTTGCAGCCAGTTCCATCAGCGTTCAACCCCGCTGCAACACGAACACTTCTTGCAACAGACAAAGTGCGCTACGTCGGTGAGCCACTCGCCATCATCGTGAGCGAAACACGTGAACAGGGCGAGGATGCCTCTGAAGCAATCATCGTTGATTACGACGTCCTTGAAGCACTCGTTGATGTTGAAAAGGCAATGGCTAGCTCACTGCACCTCTACGAAGCATGCGGAAGCAATGTCGTCTTCGACACCACTGCCTTAGGTATTCCCGAAAACTCTGGCGAAGCATTCTTCGCAGGGTGCGAAGTTGTCGTCACTGGTCGCTACATCAATCAGCGCGTTGCTCCCTGCCCACTTGAAGTACGCGGTGCTGCTGCTGCATGGGGACCCGATGGTCGCCTCACACAATGGCTCTCCACACAACATGCACAAGGTGCACCTGCACCGATTGCAGCAGCAAACGGTGTTGATGTTTCTCAGGTACGAGTCAAGACACCCGATGTTGGTGGTGGGTTCGGCGCAAAGATCGGCACCTACCCCGAAGACCTTCTTCTCGGCGTTGTTGCCAAGCGCGTGGGCCGTCCTGTGCGCTGGCGTGAAACACGTAGCGAGTCAATGGTGGGACTTGGCCACGGACGTGCGCAGTTGCAGTTCATCACCATTGGTGGTTCTCGCAATGGGAAAGTTTCGCATTACCAAATGCATGCAATTCAAGACTCTGGTGCATGGGTTGACATGGGCACCATCCTCGCGCCATTCATGACACGCCCGATGTCTTCTGGTGTGTACGCCATTCCGAATATCGAATGCCGTACAACGTCGGTTGTCACCAACACGACACCCACGGTTGCGTATCGCGGTGCAGGTCGCCCCGAAGCAACTGCCGCTATCGAACGCGCGATGGACATGTTCGCTGCAGAAATCGGAATGGATGCTGCAGAAGTTCGTCGCGTCAACCTGATTCCAAAGTTCATGGAACCACACACCACTGCAATCGGTGGCACGTACGACGTGGGCGACTATGAAGAGTCACTCAATCGCACTCTCGAAGCGTCTGATTACGCCGGATGGCGTAAGAAGCAGGCTGAGCGTCGCGCAAACAATGACCCGAAGCAGTTGGGCATCGGTGTGAGCGTGTATGTCGAGATCACTGGTGGTGTTGGAACGGGCGAATCTGCAAAGGTCGAAGTTCTCGACGATGGCAGCGCCCGCATCTACACCGGCACGTCTCCGCATGGCCAGGGTCACGACACATCATGGTCGATGCTTGCCAGTGAACAAACTGGTATCCCGATGGACAAGATTGAACTTGTCTGGGGCGACACCGACCTTGTTCCTGTTGGTGCCGGAACCATGGGTTCACGCTCGTTGCAGCAAGGCGGAAACGCCGTGTATTCAGTTGCCGGAACACTTGCCGAGAAAGCAAAGAGTGTTGCGGCTCGTCTTCTTGAAGCCAATGAAGCAGACATTGTTCTCGACAAAGACAAGGGCATCTTCCACGTTGCTGGAACACCTGCTGTTTCAAAGACGTGGGCAGACCTTGCGTTGGCAGAGAAGTCAACCGGCGGTCTTGTGCACTCCGACATCATTGGTGTTGTCGGACCAACATTCCCCTTCGGTGCACATGTTGGCATCGTTGAAGTGGACACCGAAACAGGCAAAGTCACACACATTGCGCACTACGCATGTGACGATGCCGGCACTGTCTTGAACCCCATGTTGCTCGAAGGCCAGATTCACGGCGGCGTTGCACAAGGTGCAGCTCAGGCGTTGCTGGAAGAAGTTCGCTACGACGACGATGGCAACCCCATCACGTCAAACCTTGCGGACTACGCCTTCATCTCGGCAGCAGAAATGCCAAGCGTAAATGTCATTCACATGGAGACACCAACGCCGAACAACTTGATTGGCGCAAAGGGAATTGGTGAGTCTGGAACCATTGGTTCCACACCTGCTCTTCAATCCGCCGTGATCGATGCAGTGTCACACCTTGGTGTGCGCCACATTGATATGCCCACAACCGCCGAACGCGTCTGGTCTGCTATCCAGCAGGCTCGCTAACGATTCATCACACAGAACGACACAAGTAGAAGGAACCCACAATGAAGGTCACCATTACCGTCAACGGAACAAAGCACGAGAGCGAGATCGAGCCACGCACACTGCTGGTGCAGTACGTGCGCGACACACTCGGCCTCACCGGCACCAACATTGGTTGCGACACATCAAGCTGCGGTGCATGTTCATTGCATGTCGACGGCGAATCTGTGAAGAGCTGCACCATGCTGGCCGCACAAGCAGATGGCTGTGATGTCACCACCATCGAAGGTCTCGCCAAGGATGGCGTCATGCACCCAATGCAGACAGCGTTCATGGAGAACCACGGTCTTCAGTGCGGATTCTGCACACCAGGAATGGTCATGGCTTCCATCAGCTTGCTGCAGGAGAATCCAAACCCGACCGAAGAAGAAGTGCGTATTGGCCTCGAGGGCAACCTGTGCCGTTGCACCGGATACCACAACATCGTGAAGTCAGTGCTCGCAGCAGCACAGGCAAAGTAAGGAGCCCCTCATGATTCCCGCACCTTTTGATTACAAGCGCGCATCATCAGCCGCCGAAGCAATTTCACTCGTCAGCGAATACGGCGAAGACGCCAAGTTCCTTGCTGGTGGTCACAGCTTGTTGCCACTGATGAAGCTTCGTCTCGCACAACCAGCAGTGCTTATCGACATTGCTCGCATCACTGACTTGTCCTACATCCGCGATGCTGGCGATCACATTGCCATTGGCGCAATGACACGCCACATGGATGTTGAGAAGTCCCCCATCGTGTTGCAGCATGCGCCACTCTTGGCAAACGCCGCGAGCCACGTGGGTGACCCACAGGTTCGTCACCGCGGAACTATCGGTGGCTCCATTGCTCACGCCGACTCCGCATCCGACCTTCCTGCCACCACGCTCGCGATGGGCGCAACATACGTGGTGCAAGGCCCGAATGGCACTCGCGAGATCCCGGCAAACGAGTTCTACGTTGGCTTCCTTGAGTCCGCACTTGCTCCTGACGAAATGCTCACCGAGATTCGCGTTCCAAAAATGAACGGCGCAACGTGGGGCTTCCAGAAGTTCAATCGTCGCGCTCAAGACTGGGCAATCGTTGGTGTTGCTGCGTGGAAGCGCGGCAATGAAGCAGGCGTCGCACTCGTGAACATGGGCTCGGTCCCTGTTCTCGCAACAAGCGTGTCGCAAGCAATCGCCAACGGAGCCAGCATTGCTGAAGCTGCAGAACTTGCAGCAGCAGAAGCTGAACCACAGTCAGACCTCAACGCCAGCGCCGAGTATCGAGTTCACCTCTCGAAGGTGCTCGTGCGTCGTGCGCTTGAATCCACCAACGCCTAGATCGCTCCCATGATCGGGGTGGCGGACACCATGACGGTGGTTCGTCGCATTCTCCTCGCATTGTTTTTTGCTGTCTTCTTTGCCAGCATCATTGTCAACGGCATTCCTGTTGACCGCATCGCTGTTCTCTTATGGATGCTGGCTGCATTCATGGTTTCGTCAGTCGGACGGGGAAAAGATGACATCGCATTAATGATTCGCGACTGGTTCGTGATTGTTGCGATCTACATGGCCTATGACTACAGCAGAGGCACCGCTGATCAATGGGGTATCGGAGTCAACTTCACACTCCCCCGCGACATCGACCGGTTTCTCTTCTTCGGAAATGATCCAGTGATCTGGATGCAGGAACGCTTCTACATTCCCACTGACGTTCGGTGGTACGACGTAGCGGGCGCAATCATCTACATGTGCCACTTCATCTTCCCTGTGGTGCCACTGGCAACACTGCGTGTTCGTAATCGACTGGAGTGGATTCGTTACGTTCGCAGATTCTCTGTCACGTTGATGATTGCAGTCTCTACTTTCATCGTGTTTCCTGCAGCTCCGCCATGGATGGTGTCTGAAGAAGGGAAAATGGGCATCGTCCAACGCATCACAGGTCGTGGTTGGTGGGAACTGAATCTCAAAACTGTGTCACGGACCTTGGATCGCGGTGCAGCGGTTCTCAACGCGGTGGCTGCTGTGCCCTCGCTTCATGCAGGACTATCGCTCCTCGTTGCACTGTGGTTTACACGCAACGCACCACGTTGGCTTCGCATCGCCGCCATGGCCTATCCGCTGTCGATGATGGCCACGTTGGTCTATTTCGGAGAACACTTCGTCATTGATTGCTTGCTCGGATTCGCAGCAACGTCAATTGCATGGTTCTCAGCGAGTGCGTGGGAAAAGCGCAGAGGTGCGCAGACCGCTCAGATATTGAACTGAATGACTTTGCGTTCGCCCACATACGGGCCGAACACTTCGCGACGAATGCGATTGTGTTCATCGGCAGTGTCATAGGCATGCCAATCTTCAACGCTTTCAAAGATCGCGCTCACAGCAAAGTCGGCAGCACCTTGTGTGTGCCCGGCGTCGGGACCACAGTGATACGAAACAACGCCCTTCAATGTTGCGGCATAGGCCAACAATTCATTTTGTGCGAACTGCGCATGACCATCAGGAACTGAATCATTCCATGTGAAAAGAACTATGTGATGAAGCATGATGCGAACTTACTGCAAGCCGGCGTACGCGCCACCGTCTACGTGCAATTGCACACCTGTCATGAACTTTGCGTATTCACTGCACATGAAGGCAGCGATGTGTCCGAAATCTCCGGCATCACCAATGACGCCAGTGGGAATACCCATGGCTTTTGCATCGGGGTTGTCTCCGTACAGCTGCGTAATGCGATCAGTGGCATGCGTGCCTGGCTGAATGCTGTTTACTGTCACGCCGTCACCAGCAACTTCACGAGCCAATGTCTTTAGGAACCCCGTGACTCCGGCACGAGCAGTATTGGACAAGATGAGATTCGCGATGGGTTGACGCACCGACACTGATGTAATCGCCAGCACCCGACCCCACCCGCGTTGCTGCATGGGCGGCACAGCCACCTGACACATTGCGACAACAGACAACAGATTCTTCTGCAACGCATCGAGGTATTGATCTTCTGCAGTGTGAGCGAATCCGCCAGGGGGTGGTCCGCCACCGTTGGCAACCAAGATGTCCACACTTCCCAACGTTGCAATCGCATGCTCAGCGAACTCTCGACCACCTGCATCAGTGGACACATCACAGACGAACCCTTCGGCACCATGTCCAATCACGTGTAGTGCGTTGTTCAGTCGAGCCTCATCGCGGCCACACACCACCACTCGTACGCCTTCGGCCGCCAGTGCTGTTGCTGTCGCCAGCCCTAAACCTGCGGTTCCTGCGGCAACGGCAGCGGTTCTTCCCTGTAATCCCAAGTCCATATCGCCACCCTAGTGAGGCTCAGATGGTGGGCTCGTTGCCTCCCGCCCTACGCTCTAGGGGTGCCTATTCAGCCGTCATCCACGCACGACGTATCCGAAGCTCTTGCTGCCAATGGATACCTTGCCGACGAGGGCCTTGCGACCGCAGTCTTTCTCTCTCTGTCACTCGGACGTCCGCTGTTCCTCGAAGGTGAGGCTGGCGTTGGCAAGACCGAACTAGCCAAGACAATCGCACGCTGGCAGGACGCCGAACTCATTCGTTTGCAGTGCTACGAAGGCATCGATGCATCGCAGGCCGTGTATGACTGGGACTACTCGCGTCAGTTGCTGCACCTTCGTGCCGCTGAAGCAAGTGGCGAAGCAAGCCGCACTGGCACCGAGGCCTTAGAAGGCCAACTGTACGACGAGCGCTTTTTGTTGAAGCGCGCCATTCTTCGCGCGATTGATCAAGCAGATGGCAAGCGCCCTGTGTTGCTCATCGACGAAATCGACCGCGCTGATGATGAGTTCGAGGCGTACCTTCTCGAAGTTCTCTCCGACTTTCAAGTCACTGTTCCTGAAATTGGAACATTCAAAGCGGCTACTCCGCCCATCGTGATTCTCACGTCGAATCGCACTCGTGATGTTCATGATGCACTCAAGCGTCGTTGTTTGTATCACTGGGTCGAACACCCCACTTTCGATCGTGAAGTTGCCATCGTGCAGTTGCGTGTTCCCGAAGCCGGCGAAGTTCTCGCTCGTCAAGTTGCTGGTGCTGTTGAAGCACTGCGCGGCATCAGCTTGTACAAGCCACCCGGAGTTGCAGAGACAATCGACTGGGCCACCGCGCTCGGCCGTCTTGGTGTCACACAGATTGATGAAACTGTGGTGGAACAAACTCTCGGCACCGTGCTGAAGTACCGCGAAGATCAGAGCCGTGTTCGCGATCATGGCATTGGCGCGATTGTGCAGCAGGCCTTCGACCGCGGCCTCCTTCACGGCTAATCATGTCCCACACGGTCGAATCATCTGCCGACCAACTCGCTGTTGGGTTCGCGCGCGTTCTGCGCTCACTTGAAATTCCAGCGCCACTCGACTCTGTCCTCACATTCATGAACGCACTCGCATTAGTTGGTGTGACTGATCGTTCCGCTGTGTATTGGGCCGGCCGTTCCACGTTGGTGCGACGTCCCGAAGATGTTTCTGCTTACGACAAAGCCTTTGCAGTTTTTTGGGAACATCGCGAAAGCGTTGCGATGCCCGATGAAGATACGCAGAGCGTGACTGTTGCGCTTGACACGGAAGAAGAAGGCTCTGACGGTGGAGAAGCTGATGCTTCAGACGAACCCACCATCACCGTGCGATTCTCTGGTGTTGAAACTTTGCGCGAGAAAGACTTCGCTGACTACAGCGATGACGAGATGCGTCAAGCACAACTGTTTATGGAAACACTGCGCGTTGCCGGAACTCCACGCCCGTCGCTTCGCACAGTGCCCACTCGATTCCGTGGTCGCCGACCCGACATGCGCCGCACCGTGCGTGCATCGCTTGCTGCTGCCGGCGAACCAATGCGCCGCCACTGGACAACACCCGGCACAAAGCCTCGTCGCATTGTGTTTCTCCTCGACGTCAGTGGCTCGATGGAGCCCTATGCGCGCGCACTCGTCCGGTTCGTGCATGCAGGTGTTGCGGGCCGTCAACGTGTCGAAGCCTTCACACTCGGCACCCGACTCACTCGCGTCACTCGTGAACTCTCGAGCAAAGACCCAGACCGCGCCTTGCGCGCCACGGGCGAGCAAGTGCACGACTGGAGCGGTGGTACTCGTCTCGGCGAGACAATGCGCCTCTTCAATGATCAGTGGGGCGTGCGTGGCATGGCCCGTGGTGCCATCGTCGTGATTTTGTCCGATGGCTGGGACCGCGGAGACCCTGAAGTTCTCGCCGAGCAGATGGCAAGACTGCAACGCGTGGCGTTTCGGGTGGTGTGGGTGAATCCACTGAAGGTCACGCCCGGATACGCACCACTTGCACGGGGAATGGCTGCGGCACTCCCCTTTGTTGACAACTTTGTTGAAGGGCACTCTCTTGATGCCCTCGAACATCTCACTAGAGTGATTAATCATGCGTGACCTACTTGATGACATCGACCGTTGGCGCACAGCAGGCAAGCGCATCGCTCTTGCTCGCGTCGTCGACATTCAGGGCTCTGGCCCGCGCGGTGCCGGTGCCGCAATGGCCGTCAACGAAGACGGCGAAGTCATTGGTTCCGTGAGCGGTGGATGTGTGGAAAGCGCAGTCGTCACCGAAGCACTCGCCATTCTCTCTGGCGAACAGCCCAGCCGTGTCGTCACCTTCGGCTATTCCGATGACGACGCGTTTGCAGTCGGCCTCACATGTGGCGGCATCATTCACTTGTTCATTCAGCCTCTTGAGTGGTGACATGAGCCCGTACGAAATCTTCTCTTCGCACGTCCGCGACAATTCTCCTGTCGCACTTGCCACCATCATCGAAGGACCAAATGTCGGCGCCCTTCTCGTTGTCACGCCGCAAGGAATTGCGGGCGGTTCACTTGGCAACGCAGAAATCGACCGTGTTGTTTCTCGCGACACGATGGGTGAACTCGAAGCAGGACGAACCATCGTTCGTCATTACGGACCAGAGGGTCAGTCGACTCCGGAAGATCTCATTGACACCGACACCGTTCGTGTCTTCATTGAAAGCTTTTCTCCACCGCCCTTGATGTGGATTTTTGGTGCCGTGGACTTCACTGCCGCACTCGCACGTGTTGCAAAAATTCTTGGCTATCACGTGACTGTGTGTGATGCGCGAGAAATCTTTGCAACTCGTCGTCGATTCCCTATGGCTGACGAAGTACGCGTGACGTGGCCAACGCCAATGTTCGAAGAACGCGGCGATCGCCTCGGGCCTCGTGACGCGGTGTGCATTCTCACGCACGACCCAAAGTTTGATGTTCCTGCCATTGAAGGCGCACTTGCCACCAAAGTGGGCTACATCGGCGTCATGGGTAGTCGCAAGACTCATGAAAAGCGTCTTGAGCGTCTTGCTGATGTCGGCATCACATCGGCAGAACAACTCTCTCGTGTTCATTCACCCATTGGTCTCGACCTGGGTGGACGCACACCCGAAGAAACTGCAATCTCCATTGTGGGCGAAATCATTTCGTCACGGACCGGGCGTGAAGCTCGTTCACTCGGCGCCACCGACGGCCCGATTCATTAACTGCCTGACGACATCGTCACAACAGAAGCCACTTACCTACAAACGGTACGTAGCGATAAGGCTGGGGTTTGTCCAGATAACACGCTTTGCTTGTTCTTCCGACATCATCTTGAGACGAACAGTCTTGCGGTTGAACGGTGCGTGAATCATCGCGTTGCCGACACCAAGGTACATTTGTATGTGAGTTCCCTCACCAACAATGCTTCCCACGATTGCATCTCTACGATCAACTCGCATCAGGCGATCCATTTGTGACACGGACTCTCGCGGCAAATCAACACCTGCTGTGCGCCACGCGTACCACATGAGTCCCGAGCAATCCATAAAGACATATGGGTACTCTTTGCCTTCGAGGTACGGAACATCAAGTTGAGTAATTGCAGCAAGCACAGCGATTTGATGTGCACGAGGAGCACGAGACCATGCTTTATCTAAAGCGATTGCATCGACGCCTACCGCTGCAGCAACAGCATCGGACACAACTTTGCGTGCCACTAGGTACTGCGGATCGTTGATGTTCTCGGTGCGCTGGATGAAATGCAATGCCGACACTGCCTGCACCGACATCGGATTGCGCTGTCTCATTTTCTCACCAGGCATTTGGAGCCGGTCCGAACCCTTCGACGTACCGGGTGCCCCATCGACAGCAAAGGCACCGGCTGGCTGGGTCACGACAGCCACGATTGCCAGTGCAGCAAGTGCACGACGGGCTGTGGCAGCGCGGAACATTTAAGGCAGGCTATTACTTATGTACCTCCCTCGCCGAACAACTCTTGGGGTTCTTCTGGCAGCAGGCGCTGGCTCTCGGTTCACAGGGAGCCACCACAAGCTTCTTGCCCCGCTGAAAGGCGTTCCAGTGGTCTCCTACGCCATTTCCGCCATGAAGACGGCTGGTGTTGAGGACTGCATCGCCATTACTGGCTCCGTGGCTCTGACAGGCCTTCTCGACGATGTCACAGAGGTCCACAATGCCGATTGGGCTACCGGACAACGCAGTTCTGTCTTGGCAGCCATTGATTATGCAGAAACTCACGGCTTTGCCTCAATCGTGGTGGGGCTCGGCGATCAACCTTTCATTGAGTCCGACGCGTGGACCGCAGTGGCCAATGCAGATTCCCCCATCGCCATTGCCACGTACGACGGCATTCGGGGAAATCCTGTGAAGTTGTCATCTTCGGTCTGGGACCTCTTTCGTTCCACCCCCGCAGACCCCGATGTAGGTGCTCGCGCACTGATTCACCTGCACCCCGAACTCGTTCGGGAAGTAGCCTGCAAAGGCAATTCTGCAGACATTGACACCACGGAGGACCTTTCCAAATGGATCTGAACCACGCATTCACCGTTGAAGTACCCGTGGACGATGCATGGCGCATCCTCACCAACGTGGAGCGCATCGCCCCATGTCTTCCCGGCGCACAATTGCAAGAGATCGAAGGCGACATCTACCGCGGAGCTGTCAAGGTGAAGGTCGGTCCGATTCAGGCGCAGTTCAAGGGCCAAGCAAGTTTTGTTGAGTTCGATGAAGTCGCTCACAAGGTGGTTCTCAAAGGTGAAGGTCGCGACATCGGCGGCAAGGGCAACGCCTCTGCACTCATTACCGCAGAACTCACAGCACTCACTGAAACGTCAACATCAGTCACGGTCAACACAGATCTCAGCGTCACTGGCAAGGTGGCACAGTTCGGTCGTGGCGCAATGGCCGACATCTCCGACAAACTTCTCGCACAGTTCGTTGTCAATCTCAACGAGATGATTGCGGCCAGCGATACGGCTCCTGTCGAAGCAGCAGCACCTGTTGCCGAGACTCCAGCACCTGCGCCAGCGGCTGCAAGCGCAACTGATGCACCAGCAGAACCCGCCCAGCCCACCGTGCGCAAGATTGATGGTCCTGAAGCAGAAGCGCTCGACTTGTTGTCGATTAGCCGTGGCGTCATCGTGAAGCGTGCGCTCCCAGTCGTTGTTGTCGTTGCAGCAATCGTCATCTGGTTCATCGCTAAGTAATCAATGCTGCTCAGCGGCGAAGCGCCTTCAGCGGACGACATCGAGGCAGTCACTCGCCTCATTGGTCGTGTTCCCCAAGGCGAATTTCGAGTTGTTGTGCGCACTGCACACGGCGAGCCCGTTGTTCTCCTGAATGCTCCCCTCTTGGAAGATGGCACGCCAATGCCCACGCTGTATTGGCTTGTGGGCAGCAGCGAAGTACACGCGGTGAGCACGCTTGAATCCGATGGTGCAGTCGATGAGGTGGAAGCTCTCATCGGACTTGAAGCCATTGATGCCATTCACACGTCATACGGCGCACGACGTGATGCGCTCATTCCTGATTCGCATACTGGTCATCGCCCCAGTGGCGGTGTGGGAGGAACTCGTCGGGGCGTGAAGTGCTTGCATGCACACCTTGCCCATTGGCTTGCTGGCGGAGACGATGCAGTGGGCGAATGGGTCGCCATGCAACTTGATGCACGTGGTGCAACGCGAGCAGCACGACTATGAATGTCGCAATCATCGACGTAGGCACAAACTCCACCAACTTGTTAGTGCAAGACAGCAACGGCGCAGACCTTGCACGCGTCATCGCAACAACTCGCCTCGGTGACACCTTGCAACAACTCGGCACTCTCAGCACCGAGGCCATTGCACGCACCGTCGACACCATCGCATCACACCTCGAAGTTGCTGCAAGCCATAATGCATCGCACATTGTCATCACCGGCACAGCTGCATGTCGTCGGGCAAGCAACACACAACAATTCATTGATGCGGTTCAGGCTCGCACCGGCATCACTGTCGAAGTGTTGTCCGAGAAAGACGAAGCCACGTTTGCATTTCGTGGCGCACTCACGGGACTCCCCGAAGTATTGGCCCCTACCTTGGTGATTGACATCGGTGGTGGAAGTACGGAATACACCGTCGGAGTTCTCGATGCGGAAATGTCAGCAAGCATTCCGTTCGGTTCTGTCACGGGGACTGCCTCACACATCACGACTGATCGTGCGCGCCCTGAAGACCTCACCAACCTCATCGGTGCTGTCTCTGATGAACTGGAAGAGATTCAGCGTGCAATACCTGCCATCAATTCACCTGCGCGGGCCATCGGCATTGCAGGGACCATCGTCACCATTGCTGCAGTTGAAATCGGGCTTGCTTCATTTGACGACGCTGCCCTCCATGGCTTCGTCCTCACCCGAGATGCAGCGGAAGATGTCTTTCGCACAATGGCGACTGAGACTCTGGCGCAGCGGGTGCTGAACCCTGGCCTCTCTGCAGATCGGGCCGACATCATCGTGGCGGGTTGCTGCATTCTCGTGTCCACCATGCGCCGCTTGCGTCTTGATGAAATCATCATTTCGACGCGCAGCCTTCTTGATGGAATTGCAGCGCGTGAAAGACTGAATCCATGACCGCCATGCACCCTGCACGACCATCCAGCGTTGGTTTGCGCCTGTATGGCCGTCGTGTTGTGCTGCGACCACTGGTGCCGCAAGATTTCAATGCGTGGTCAGAAGTACGGCGTCGCAATGGCGAGTGGCTCACACAATGGGAACCGCTTCGACTTCCCCATCATCCCGATCCTGAAACAAATCGCGAAGTATTTGCGGCACGTTGTGGTTCACGAGATCGCGAACGATTGGCCGGCAGCCAATACGCATTCGGCATCTTTGTTGATGGCACCTTTGCCGGTGAACTCAATCTCAACAACATCGTGCGTGGCGCTATGCAGTCAGCCACCATCGGCTACTGGATCGATCGCGCACGCGCAGGTCGCTCACTCATGTCCGAGTCGATTGTTGTTCTTATGCAATTCGCTTTTGAAGAACTCAATCTCCATCGACTCGAGATTTGCATTATTCCGCGCAACAGCAACTCACGTCGCGTTGTGGAAAAGCTAGACCTTCGCGAAGAAGGAACTGCTCAACGATTCCTCGAAATCAATGGCGCGTGGGAAGACCACGTGCGCTTTGGTTTCACCATTGAAGAATGGAATGATCGCGGCGAACAGCTCGTGCGTGACTGGCTGGCCTAAGCCAGCGCATTCCACGCTTGGGCCCGAGCCCGGCGCACCGTATTGCGGCGCTTCCAGTCTTTGGTCTTCCAGTGCTTCAACGGTTGACGACGACCTTTTGCTTTCGCTTTTTCGGGGTCGTGATGATGCACAGGTTTCCAAGCCATTCCAGGCTCAATGACATCAAGTGCGTCGGTGCCGTGTTGCACAGCCTCGACCACGAGGTGCAACTCGCTGTTCACCCGATGCCGTTCATTGTGGGCGTGAGCCCTCAAGTCGGCCCGCGGTGCTGGCGCGAGGTCCTGATTGCGGTGACGTTGACTCATCGCCGCCTCCTTCCGGAGTCCGAGGACTCCAAAGTGGTTCCCTTTTACGCAAGGTACTCCTCGACCTCAGCTTTGTGAAGCACCTTTTCGGAGATTTTCCTCCCGTGTTTTTGGTCTAGCGTTGAGGGTGATGCGTCTCTAACGAGACACTCTCACGCTGCGCAACACAGGTGGGCCATCGACGTACGTCCGTAGCCCGATCTTGCAAGTTCCGGCACGCAAGAAGCGCACATTCACACCAACCACTTTGCAGATGCTGCGTGACGAAGAAGCAACGTTCCAACGCAATTCTAAGTCTCCACCGAATGTTGCAACATATGTGAGCGGAGTGTTCAAACCCACACGCACACTACGAACTAGCCCTGTGGTGACGCGATGTGTTGCGACACCTTCCCCTATTGCATTACGCGCTTTCACAACTACCTGATACTTGTAGTTGTTCTTCACGCCTGAGAAACGAACCGCAGTCGTTCCCGGCGCAACAACTTTGCGTGCCAACACTTTTCCGTTGCGTAACAAAGAAACTGTTGTAGCAGTAATCGGAGACCCACCATCACACGGAGCATCCCAACTTGCAACGACAGAAGCATTGTCAATCGAGGTCACAACGTGAGACGGCTGACCAGGAACTCCCACCTCAATGGGAGCAGTGTTAATGAACAACATTCTGTTCGCCGTGGTGGGACCAACACCAGACAACACACCAGGTGTTGCACGAGCCACGATTGCATTTGCTATCTGGTCTGTACACAAACCAGGTTGCTGTTGCGCCAACAGTGCCGCATACCCCGCAACCAACGGCGATGCCATTGATGTCCCTACGTCCATGTCATATGAAGTTGGAGATGTGATCCATGCCGATTGCACAGGTCGCTGATTTGTTCCACCTGGAGCCAAGAGGTCAATGCATGGGCCAAAATTTGAATAGGTGGCCATGCTGTCGGCAATCGTGGTGGCACCAACAGTGAGTGCTCTCGGTACATCTCCCGGCGAGATATCGCACGCATTCAATGCCTGAGCGTTGGCGTCACCGTTTCCGGCAGCCACCGTGACAACAACACCTTCTTCAATGAGCGCAGCAACTTGTGTGTCAATTGCAGCACCATTGTCACCTAGGTCAACACCCAAACTGAGATTCACAACAGCTGCAACACCCGACTTGTGATGACCGCGAATCCACTTCAAGGCTTCTACGACATCTCTCACGTTGCCACCACCATCGCAATCCAGAACTCGTACAGCAATAATGCGGGCTTGCGGTGCGACACCAACAGTTGACCCTGCTGCAAGACCAGACACATGCGTGCCATGACCATCACAGTCAGTTGTTTCTGGCGTCACCACTGAATCACCGAGTGCAGTCGGGATATCAATACCTGGCACAACTCTTCCACCGAATTGTTCATGACTCGCAAGAACACCAGAGTCAACGATGTAGATGTTGATACCAGCACCTGTCAATGGACTCAAAGACACGTTGGAGTCCAACGGCAACTGCTGTTGGTTAATGCGATCTAGGTGCCACGCATCTGGCAACGGAGCCGACACTGCTGTCGTAGCGGAGACCATGGGAAAAAGAAGTGCACCAACGACGAGCGCGCGACGAATCCTTCTCACAATGAATCAGGCTAACGACGAAGAATTCAGGAGCGTCAAGAAACGAAAGAAGGTATTACTTCTTTGACGAAATCTTGCTCTGCAGTGCTTTCAAACGCTCGGCAAACCATGGTTGACGTGTGCTCCACAACTGTGGTTCCAGTTCACGCTTCACCGCTGCAGGATGATTATCAACATCGGCCATGTCTTGAATTGTCTTCTTCACGCTTTCGAGCAACGGGCGAGGAATGTCTGCGGCACGAGCTGCAAGCTTCTGTGCTTCGACCAACAGCTGATCGTCATCCACGCACTTCCACACGAGCCCGACACGCTCTGCTTCAGCACCATCAAGAATCTCACCGAAGACAACAGTCGCAAAGGCCGCCTGTGGTCCGGCAATGCGGCGAAGCATCCACGTGTGTCCTCCACCGGGGTGAATACCAATTTGCAAGAAACGAGTGTCGAACTTTGCACGACGTGCGGCAATACGGATATCGCATCCCAACGCAAGGTTCATACCCGCACCCACTGCTGCGCCGTTGACAGCTGCAATTGTTGGCAAGGGGCTACGAGCGATACGCAGAAAGCCTTCGTAGATCACACCGAGGCTCTCGCCCGTTGCTTCTGCGAGATTGCCCAGGTTTGCACCTGCACAGAACGCTGGTGCTGCACCCGTGACGACGAGTGCGCCGATGTTCGGGTCGCCCTCAATCTTGTCCATCGCAGCAGTGATCTCTTCGACCATTGGTGCGGTGAGCGTGTTGCGCTCATCGGGGTTGTTCAGGGTGAGGGTGGCGACGCCGTCGGTGACGGTCACAGTGACAAGGCTCATGTCCCAAGTTTCGCACACTGGCTTCTCTGACTCCTCCCCCGCTCGCCTACGGTGGAGCCCATGTCAGATGTGATTTTGTATGAGGTCAGCGAGAGAATCGCCACCATCACCTTCAACCGTCCCGCCGCTCGCAATGCCCTCAGCAGCGAGGTTCTGAAGCTCTTGCCACAACTCATGCTGAAGGCTGATGCTGACGACAATGTCGACGTACTCATCCTTACCGGCTCTGACCCGGCCTTTTGTGCCGGTCTCGACCTCAAGGAACTGGGCGACACAGCCGGCAACTTGGGCGGCACGGGTGCCGACGGCGGCGTGAACTCCACGGGCGTTCGTGGCCCCTTCCCCAAGATTTCAAAGCCACTCATTGGCGCTGTCAATGGCGTGGCAATCACCGGTGGTTTTGAACTCGCACTGAACTGCGATTTCCTCATTGCTTCCGAACACGCAAAATTTGGAGACACTCACTCACGTGTTGGCATCATGCCGGGCTGGGGCCTCACTGTGTTGTTGCCGCAGGCCATCGGCGTGCGTCGCGCGCGCGAGATGAGTTTCACTGGCAACTTCATGCTGGCTGACGAAGCATTGGCATTTGGTTTGGTGAATCACGTTGTTCCTCACGCTGACCTCATTCCGTTCACACGCCAGATTGCGCTCGACATCATTGGCAACGAACAAGATGGTGTTCGCCAAATTCGTTCTACCTACGCGTCACACGCGCAAGAGATGGACAAGTGGGTGCATGAATCCGCCGTCGGTGCGCAGTGGCGTGAGGCGCAGTTCGACCCGAAGAAGGTTGCAGAGCGTCGCGCAAAGATCATGGAGCGCGGCCGCAAGATGTGATGCGGGATGTAATGAAGGGGCCTAGCGCCCCCGAGTTACGCCGAGAGTTCGGAGACAGCGGTGATGGTGATGCCACCACGCGGATGCTGGGTAAGAACAACACGCACACTCTTTGGCTTCGCTGTTGCCATCACTTCACCAGCAATCTCTGCAGCAAGTGCTTCTGCAAACACTGGACGCTCACGGAATCCCCAGAGATACAACTTCAAACTCTTTGACTCGATGCAGTGCTTATTCGGCACGTACTCGATGACAACAGTGGAGATATCAGGCTGACCCGTCACTGGGCAAAACGACTGCAACTCATCGGACTCAAAAGTCACTGATGAGATGTTTGCTGGTGCAGGAAACACTTCAACGTGCGCAATGGCGTGCTGAATTGTTTGACCAAGAACGGTGAGGCCTGATGTGTCACTCATGGCAATAAGCGTAAGGGTTATTTGAGGTCGTCAGGCAAGAGAGTTGCCAATGACACCAACGGACGTGGACCAACGTGCGAAATCACTTCAGCAGCTGCGATGGCACCGATGCGAGCACAACTGGTGAGGTCTTTGCCCTGTGTCAAACCCCGCAAGAAACCAGCTGCAAACAAGTCGCCTGCTCCTGTGGTGTCAACAACCTGTGTCACTGGCGCTGCAGGAACAGCGTGAATGTCGTCGCGCGTCACGATGACAGAACCCTTCTCGCTACGTGTCACTGCAGCGATGTGGCAATCATGGCGCAACAACTGCACAGCCTCATCGAAATCTGCCACTTCATACAACGACTTCAATTCATCTTCATTGGCAAACAACAAGTCAATCTCATCACGCACGAGTGCACGGAAGTCATCACGATGGCGATCAACACAGAATGAGTCGCTGAGCGTAAGCGCGACAACACGACCTTGCGCGTGTGCGATTGAAGCTGCTTTACGGAATGCCTGCTTTGCTTCATCACGATCGAAGAGATAACCCTCGAGATACAGGATTACGCCTGCACCGATAATGCCGGCGTCCAAGTCATCAAACGACAAGAGCGTTGACACACCGAGATACGTATTCATCGTGCGTTGAGCGTCGGGGGTCACCGCAATGATGCAGCGACCTGTTGGAATATCTGATGCAGCACCACCACTGCGGAAGTCAACACCGATCGAAGTCATGTCTGATGCGAATTCACGACCCAAGTCGTCATCGGAGACTTTGCCGATGAACGCAACGTCGCCACCCAGGCTGGCGACGCCGGCGAGTGTGTTGGCACCTGAACCGCCACTGGTGCGAGTCGACTGCCCCACAGCAGATGTGAGATGCACAGCACGGTCGGTCTCGATGAGGGCCATCGAGCCCTTCACCATGTCGTTGGCGCCAAGAAACGCATCGTCGACCATGGCAATCATGTCAACAAGGGCATTACCCACACCGACGACGTCGTACAGAATGCCCTCTTTGTTGGTGAGAGCAGGGATATGGGCGGTGAAGGGATGACTGCGTGGCACGGATGTCAACGGTAGTCGTGTTGACACCACCGTTAGCCTTTATTGCGTGAGTCACCTCAATAGCCCTTATCGCTTGCCCCGTACCGTTCTGCCATCGCGCTATCAGGTGTCGTTGGTCCCCGATTTGGACAACGCGTCCTTCACTGGCTCGGTCAGCATCTCTGCCGATGCAGTCGAAGACGCAGGCGAGATTGTGTTGAACGCCATTGAGTTGCAGATTCATTCCGTCAGTGTGAATGGCGCAGAAGCCACCTTTTCACTCAACGAAGAACTTGAGCGACTCATCATCAATGCTGCCGTGACCGCAGGCCCCGTCACGATTGACATTGCATTCACTGGCATTCTGAACGACAAGCTCCGCGGCTTCTATCGCTCGACATTTGTTGACGACTCAGGTACCACTCGCACGATTGCCACGACTCAAATGCAGAGCACCGATTGCCGTCGTGCATTCCCCTGCTTTGACGAACCCGATTTCAAGGCCGTCTTCGCAATTGACCTCACATTTGCCAGCGACCTCATGGCAGTGTCCAACAGTCGCGAAGTTCGCCGCAAGGATCTCGGCAACGGCACCACACGTGCGTGGTTCGCCGACACGATGATCATGTCCACCTACTTAGTGGCTTTTGTCGTGGGGCCACTGGAAGCAACAGACACCGTGATGGTGGGCGATGTTGCATTGCGACTCATTCATGTGCCCGGCAAGAGCCATCTCACCGAGTTCGGATTGCGCATTGGAGCCTTCGCACTCGACTGGTTCCAGAACTATTACGGCATCCCGTATCCGGGCGACAAGTGCGACCTTCTCGCGCTCCCCGACTTCGCTGCAGGTGCAATGGAAAACCTTGGTTGCATCACCTTCCGTGAAGTGTTGTTGCTCGTGGACCCTGCAACATCAACGCAAGTAGAACAAGAACTTGTTGCCGCCGTTGTCGCGCACGAATTAGCACACATGTGGTTTGGTGACCTCGTCACCATGCGTTGGTGGAATGGCATTTGGCTCAACGAAGCATTTGCAACGTTCATGGAAGTGGCAGCCGCTGATGCGTTTGCACCGCAATGGAAGATGTGGACCTCGTTTGGTCTCGACCGCAGTGCAGCATTCGATGTTGACTCATTGCATTCCACGCGCACCGTTGAGTTCCCTGTGGAATCACCCGCTGATGCAGACGGCATGTTTGATGTGCTCACGTATCAAAAGGGCGGCGCACTGTTGCGCATGCTCGAGCAGTACCTCGGACCCGATCGATTCCGTGCAGGCGTCAGCCACTACCTCACCAAGCATTCCTATGGAAACACCGAAACGAATGACTTGTGGGATGCAATCGAACATGTTGTGTCCACCGATGGTGGCGAGATGGTTCCTGTACGTCAGTTAATGGATTCGTGGATCTGGCAAGCCGGCTACCCACTGGTGTCTGCGCGAGTTGACGGAAACAATCTCGTTCTGTCACAACGTCAGTTCACGTTCGACAACAACCCTGATGCGACCATTTGGGTTGTCCCTGTACACGTACGCCTCGGCAACGACACACAGAAACTTCTTCTCGAAGCTGATGACATTCGCATCTCCATGAAGAACCCCGATGACGTTGTCGTCGTCAACGCTGGTGGTTCAGGTTTCTTCCGCGTGGAGTATTCCGCAGACCTCATGTCGCGCATTTCAGGTGACACCCTTCGTGGCCTCACCACACTTGAGCGATACAACTTGGTGGACGATGCATGGAATGCCGTCGTGGCCGGCGCTGTCAGCGCAGACCGCTTCATGGCCTTTGCGCAGAACTTCACCGATGAAACAGACCTCGCCGTCTGGCAGGCGTTGAACAAGGGCCTCGTGGGTCTCGGCCGCATGTTGAACCGTGATGAGATGCCTCCGTACAACGCATTCATTTGTGCACTGGTCTCCCCTGCCTATGCCACCTTGGGTGCAAACCCCGTGGATGGCGAACCCGACCTCACCGCAAAACTGCGCGGACTGTTGTTGTCCACGCTCGCTGTTCTCGGTGGCGATGAGTCAGCACAGAAGCGGTGCCGCGAAATTCTGTTCAACAATGCAACGACAGAGCCAGAACTTGTGGCCGCAGCAACAAACGTTGTCGCCGCCACTGGTGATGCACAGGACTACGAATGGTTCCTCGGGCGTTTCAAAGATCCCTCAACGCCGCAGGACCGTATTCGCATGTTGTACGCACTCGCGGAGTTCGATGATGCTGATCTCATGCAGCGCACATGTGATCTTGCATTCTCAGACGAAGTCAAGAGCCAGGATGCACCATTCCTCATCACGCGCGCAATCGCTAACAAGTACCACGGCCACATTGCGTGGGAAGCCGCACAGAAGAACTGGGCATACGCCAATGAAAAGTTCCCGGGCAACACCATTGTTCGCATGGTGAGTTCCATCACCACACTGAATACGCCAGCCCACGAAACACAGTCAGCGTCGTTCTTCTCGGAACACCCCATTCCTCAAGCCGTGAAGACTTTGGAGCAGGTGCTCGAGCGTCAACGCATCAACGTTGCGTTGCGCTCGCGTGAGACTTCATCACTGAAGTCCGCACTATCTGAATAGCTGAATTAGCGAGACGTTGGCGTGAGAGCACCACTTGCGACCATGTCGCGAAGGGCCGTCTTCAAGAACTTGCCTGCGGCGTTACGTGGCAACTCTTCATTCATGATGACCACGTGATTGGGCACCTTGAATGACGAGATCTTTCCGTCGAGGAACTTCCAGAGATCTTCTGCAGTGAGAGATGCACCGTCGGTCACCTTGATGGCAACGGCAACTTCTTCACCAAGACGCTCGTGAGGAACACCAAACACAGCAACTTCGTGCACTGCTGGGTGCTCGTAGATAGAGCCTTCGACTTCGGAACAGAACACGTTCTCGCCACCGCGAAGAATCATGTCCTTGATGCGGTCCTTGATGAACAAGAAACCTTCTTCGTCGATGTATCCACCGTCACCAGTGTGCAACCAGCCATTCTCGATTGCTTCGGCAGTTGCGTCTGGACGGTTCCAGTAACCACGAATGAGCATCGGGCCCGACATCATGATTTCGCCGTACTCACCAACGCCAAGGACTTCCTTGGTGACTGGATCCCACACCTGCACGCCCATCGGGCGAATCGCACGACCTGTTGATGTCGGACGGTCGGTGTAGAACTTGCCCAAGTTGCCAGGACCAAATGCGTTGGTCTCAGTCATGCCGTAGCCCAACTGTGGGCCACCCTTCTTGATGCTCTTTGCAACCTTGTCAACAAGTGCTGCTGGTGCTGGCGCACCGCCGCCGCCCACTGCCTTCAGCGATGTGGTGTCGTACTTCTCGAAGTCAGGATGATTGACCAAGTCCCAGCTCTGTGTGGGAACGCCAACGAAGTTCGTGATGCGCTCTTGCTCGATGATGGGCAATGCCTTACCGGCATCCCACTTGTACATGATGACGAGCTTGAGGCCAGCCATGAAACAGCTGAGCATCACAGGCACGCAACCAGTCACGTGGAAAAGAGGCACGATGAGGATGAACGATGTATCGAATACTGGATCGTTCGGGTCAACTGGCTCTGGATCAGATGCAAGTGCAAGAACACCGTTACGACCAGCGAATGCCATGAGCGAGCTCACCACTGCGCGGTGTGTGCTGACAGCACCCTTCGGGCGACCAGTGGTTCCCGAGGTGTACAAGATGGTGCAATCGTCATCAGGATCAATGTCCACCATGAGCATGCCGAGGCCGCTCTTGACTTCCTTTGCCCACTCATCAATGTCAGGACCCACTTCGGTCTCTGGACGAACTGCCAACATCTTGATGCCGAGTGTGCGGCATGAATGATGAGCAGTGTCGATGCGCTGCTGGTCGGCAATGAGAACCTTTGCTCCACAATCCTTGAGTGCGAAGTCCATCTCGTCTTCGGTCCACCATGCGTTGAACGACACGTTGATGGCGCCCACAGAAATGATTGCTGCGAAAGAGATGATCCACTCGGGGAAGTTGCGCATTGCGACGGCAACGCGATCGCCCTTCTTGATTCCGTACTTGTTCACCAACAAGTGAGCCAAACCATCAACTTCATCCATGACGCGAGCAAATGTGTAGCGCTCGCCTTCATAGAGAAGGAATGTCTTGTCGCCGTGAGCGCGTGCGCCCTGCAGGATCAGCGCCAGGTTCTTTGGAGCATGCTTGAAGACTTCCATCTCGTTCCCAAGAACGTTGGCGGTCTCCAGTTCAAACATGGTTCCGGAACCTGGGTTCAAGATTGTGTTTTGCGCTTCGGTCCAAGACTGTGGCATGGGGATTCCTCTTCGGTGATGTGAGTACCGAAAGCATAGGAGAGGTGATGCCATCCGTCACATTCCAGACCTGATTTCGCCTCGAGGCGTCAGAGAAGATGCGACGTATTAAGCGGCGCGCTGGCCGTAGTAACGGCGCAGGTATTCCTGGTTGCGCAATTGCACCAAGATGTAGCAGTAGGCGCCAAGACCAAGGAACGCCACCGTGAAGAAGTACACCATTGCGGTGCTTCCGGTGGTGAGACCCAAGAACAAGGACACTGCGTTAGCGGCAACGAGGCCGTAGAGAACATTCACACGACGGCGACGAACGACTTCACGAGGATTCATGAACTGAGTCTCGGCGGCATAGTGCGCGCGAGGAAGTTCTGAGGTGTGGTGCGAGCGACGATGGCGCTGCTCAGTGGGCTCGAGCATTGCATCGGAATCGATGAGGCGTGGGCGCTGAGGCATCGAGGCTTGACGCTGTTGCGGACGACCAGGTGCATGCGGTGCGCGAGGAGATGGAGCCAAAGGACGAGCCATCGCGCGCATTGCGTGAGGAGTGCCGACAGGGCTCTGCGTGCGCTGCAGTGTTCGCAGCTGACGACTGAAGTCGGAGACGGAAGAAACGGCTCCACCGTCGAAACGGGAGCGCAAAAGAGGGGGAAGGAGGACTGCCATCCACATGGCGCCAACTATGAGTAGAACGAGCTTGCTCATGACTTGGGAAAGCCTAGTAACGATTCTGGGCTCTGGGGCTCAAAACAGGTCGTTTCATCCTTCAGATGGCCTTGAAACCCTTATGAAATAAGGGAACTCTCTTGCCCCGGACAATGTTCACATCCCTTGACAAAACCCTCATTTCGGCCTCAGAGGGACTTTTTATAGTCCCCCGAGCGGCCGCCCGATTTCTCCCACAGAGCGATCTCGCCGATGACCATGTCTTTGTCGGCTGACTTACACATGTCGTAGAGCGTGAGAGCTGCAACAGAGCACGCAGTGAGTGCTTCCATCTCGACACCGGTCTGTCCAGTTGTCTCGACAGCAGCTTCGATGTGCACGACGCCCTCGCCCACTATCAACTCGACTGCAACTTTGGTGAGCATGAGTGGGTGGCATAACGGAATGAGGTCCGAGGTGCGCTTGGCAGCTTGGATGCCGGCGATGCGTGCGGTGGCGAGCACATCACCTTTCGGAAGAGTGCCCGCGGTGATCGCAGTAGACGTGGTGGGCGCCATCGTGATGGAACCACGTGCGACAGCACGGCGACGGGTGACGGCTTTGTCTCCGACATCGACCATGTGGGCGTTGCCCTTGTCGTCGAGATGGCTAAAGGTGGGCTCAGTCACGGCCACAACCTAACTGCGCTTCCAGGGCCAGCGCACCGGGCGCTTCCCAAGGAACGCAGCAACACCTTCACGGACTTCGCCGCTCTTGTTCATTTCGTCTTCCCAATGACGTGTGGTCGCTGGCTTCACTTTGCCGTCACGAATCACTTCATCGATCATCGCCTTGCTCGCCACCTGCGTGAGAGATGAACGGTCGATGATGGTGACAACGAGTTCATTCACTCGGGCCTCCAATGCATCGACCGGGAGACACTCATCAATGAGTCCGATACGCAACGCACGGTCGGCATCAATCAGTTCGCCGGTGTACATGAGGTGTTTTGTTGCTGAGGCACCAAGAATGCGCACGGCACGCTCGAGTGCGTTCGTGGGGTACACGATGCCCAACTTGCTCGGTGTGATTCCGAAGATGGCATCGTCAGAAGAAATACGAATATCGCATGCGCTGGCGATTGATACTCCGCCGCCCACGCAGTTGCCGCGGATCATGGCAATCGTCGGACATGGGAAGTTGGCAAGGGCTTCTTCTGCTGCCCAGTTGATACGGGCGTAATCCCCGCTTGGACCATTGGTGAGTTCAGAGATATCAGCGCCCGCACAAAAGTGCTCGCCGGCACCACGCACGACAAGCACTTGCACGTCAGGGTTGGCAGCCAGTGCGGTGACATGAGCATCGATGCTCGCCCACATAGCCATCTGTACGGCATTGCGCTTCGACGGGCGATTCAACGTGAGCGTGGCAACAGGGCCTTCGATCTCAACCAAGACATTGAGATTGGCAAGTTCACCTGTGTTATCAATCGACACGGTCATCCACCAATCTGACTCATTGAACGATTCGGACGAATGAAGTTCACCTGATTGATTTGGTGACCAGCCCACTTGGTACCAACGGCATGAATGATGAGATCTGCAATCTCGTCATCGCTACCACCGTTGCGCAGGAGATTGCGAAGGTCGAACTCATCGGTCGCAAAGAGGCAGGTGCGGAACTGGCCGTCGCTCGTGAGACGCACACGATCACAGTCGGCACAAAACGGCTTCGACACACTCGGAATCACACCGACAGTGCCCTTGCCGTCGAGATAACGCCATCTGTCTGCGGGAGCAGCACCACGTGCAGGAACAATTTCCAGCGGGAACTTTGCAGAGATGACCGACACAATTTCTTCTTGAGTCACAACCTTGTTGCGTTCCCAGATGTTCGACGCATCGAGCGGCATGAACTCGATGAACCGCACCTGCAGACCGTTGTCGCGTCCGTAACGCGCCATGTCAAGAATCTCATCGTCGTTCGCACCGCGTTCCACCACTGTGTTGACTTTGACGATGTCGAAGCCTGCCTTGCTTGCTTCTGCAATGCCGGCGAGAACATTGTCGAGTTCATCGCGACGTGTCATCGCCAAGAATCGATCGGCGCGCAAACTGTCAAGGCTGACGTTGATGCGGTCAAGACCCGCCGCACGCAACTCGCCGGCGATGTTGCGCAAGGTGGCGCCATTGGTGGTGAGTGCAATGTTGGGCTTCGAACCGTCTTCCAAACGCAAGGCTGCGAGCTGTGCGATCAGGCGTGGAAGGTGAGCGCGCACTGTGGGTTCACCGCCGGTGAGGCGCAGACTGTTGATGCCGAAACGCTCGACAAGAATGCGAGAGACACGCTCGATCTCTTCGAATGACAAGACCTCAGCTTTGTCGAGCCACTTCAAGCCCTCTTCTGGCATGCAATACGTGCAGCGAAAATTGCATCGGTCGGTGACCGAGATACGTAAGTCGCGCACAGTACGTCCGTGCTTGTCGATGAGGTCCACGTGGCAATCCTACGCAGTCGTCAAGTTTTGACTACTTCGGTCTTATCCCGCAACGGGTCCAGCGTCTGGGCCAAGGAAAGTGACTGTCACTTCATCGCCAGCCTTGACTCCGGTGCCATCAGGGACAGCCATGATGGCGTTTGCCACGGCAGTCGAGGCCAGCTGATGACTTCCTTGCGGGCCAGTTCTGCGTACGTGCACTCGCCCGTCGCTACTCCACGATGCATGCACACGATCAAAGTGAGTCTTGCCATCAACGCCACGGTTGACGTCTTCATCAACGATGGCAGTCACTCGCGGACGGAACGCATGTGGCATTCCCATCATCGTGCGAATCGCCGGACGTGCAATGAGTTCAAAACTCATTAACGAACTCACTGGGTTGCCTGGCAAACCAAAAATGGGCACCATCGTTTCGCCCACACCAGGCATCGTGCCGAAAGCAAATGGTTTGGCAGGCTTCATAGCGATCTGGAACCAATGCATCTCTGCAATGCGACCGAGAACAGATTTCACCACGTCGTAATCACCCATGCTCACCCCACCACTTGTGATGAGTGCATCGACCATGCCGCGGCTTGTTGCTTTGCGCAGTGTGTCTTCAAGATCTTCTTCGTTGTCGCGAATGATGCCCAGGTCAATTGCTTCTGCACCGGATTCATCAACAAGCCGCAACAACATCTTGCGATTCGACTCTCGAATCTGACCTTTTTGCAGTGGAGAACCGTCATCGACCAGTTCATCGCCCGTAGAGATGACGCCAACACGTGGACGCCACACCACGGACACTGTGCGAGCGTTAATGCTGGAGAGAACACCTTCGACCATCGGAGTCACGATGACTCCAGGCTGGAACACAACAGCGCCCGCTTCTACATCAGACCCTGCATCGCGAATGCCGCTCGTGACAGCAACGCTCTTCAGAATGCGAACACCATCATCACCTAAACGTTCCGTGTCTTCCACCATGACGATTGCATCGCAACCGTCAGGAATCGGTGCACCGGTCATGATGCGAATCGCTGTGCCTTCAGAAACTGGCAACTGCGCAACAGCACCTGCTGCTACTTCGTCAATCACACGGAGATCAACAGGAACCTGTGCAACATCAGACGCGCGCACCGCATAACCATCAACGGCAGTGTTAGCGAAAGGAGGAACTTGTTCTGCAGAGATAACAGGTTCGGCGAGAACTAACCCGCGTGCGTCTATGAGAGGCAGCGACACCACAGGGCCGCGAGCGCAATGTGCAAGCACTAGTGCGCGGACCTCTTCTAATGGCGTCATGGATGGAAACGGTAGCCGTTCTTTACGCACCCACCACCGTGAGGTATTTAGCCCGATAGAACAATGGATATGGCGAACTACCTCCCACCTTCTGCATCGGGTCATTCCGCAGCATGGGACATGTGGGATGGCACGCCTGGCAGCAATGTGAACCTGCGATGGGAAAACGAAGGGTGGACTGCTGAAGTCAATCTGCTGGCCGACGACGCAACTGCGGTGATTCGATTGTCAGCGCAATGGGTGGTGCAACAGATGTTGTTGTTCCGTGACTTGCCTGAACCCGACTTGTGGCTAGCAACAGATGGCCATGGCCGATGGGGCGAAATGAACGGCGCCCACCGCACCGAGTTTGATGGTTGCATCGATATCGACTTTGCGAATACGCCATTTACCAACAGCATCATCACGCATCGACTGCCATTACACGTGGGTCATACTGCCGACATCAAGGTGATCACTATCGATGTTGAAACATTGGGCGTTATAAGTGCACCGCATCGATACACGCGCCACGACGAACATTCATGGGAGTACACCTCACTCCTCACGGGCGAACAGAATGCAGCGCGCGTCGATGAGTTTGGATTTGTTGTCGATGAACACGGCGCTTTCCGCCGCAACACTCACTAATCCCGAGGCGAAGCGTTAGCCCAAACGCTGTTGCAGCCAGCCGCGCAGTTCGGGGCCAACATCATTACGACGCAAAGCGATGTCAATCACTGCAGTCAGCCAACCAAATGGCGTTCCCGTGTCGTAGCGCTCTGTTGTTGTGAGATGACCAAGCACCGGCGTGTGCTTTGTTTGTGCCAACAGTGCATCAGTGAGTTGATACTCGCCATTGGCAACAGGCTTCAAGTTCGCAATCTCTTCGAACATCTGTGGTGTAAGTACATAGCGACCAAGAATGATGAGATCACTCGGTGCATCTTCCATTTTTGGCTTCTCGACAACATCTGTAATCACGAAGGGGCCATCAACAGGTGCGCCCGGTTCAACACTGACAACTCCGTAGGCAGACACCTCATCCATCGGAACGCGCTTCAATTCAATTGCGCTGCTGCCTGTTGCATCACTTGAATCAATCAGCAACTTCAAAATGCTGGAGTCACCACGTAACTCATCGGGCAACAACACCGCGAAGGTTTCATCACCCACAACATCTCGTGCGCAACCGATTGCATGACCCAACCCACGCGGGTTGTCCTGATACGTGATGCTCACGCGCACGTCGGTTCCGATGCGGGAAATGCGATCAGCTGTTTCATCACGGCCAAGATCGCGCAGTTTCGAAACGACGGCGGGGTCGGGAGTGACGTAGTTCTCCAGGCCCGGCTTGGTACGGCTCGAGACCAAAACAATGTGGTCAATGCCAGCGCCGATGGCTTCATCCATCACCAGCTGCAAGGCCGGCACATCGAAGATGGGCAGCAGTTCCTTCGGCACAGCCTTCGTGATGGGGTAAAAACGGGTGCCAAGACCAGCGGCGGGGATAACAGCGGTACGGGCTTTCATGGAATCCCAAACTAGTCAGATACCATTTGTCGCCCAGCGAACCTGAGTGTTTTATCCGGAGAAATCGATGCCCACCTACGTGTACAAGTTTGTTGAAACAGGCGAAACCATTGAGGTCCAGCAAGATTTCTCCGACGATTCACTCACAGAGGCAATGCACCCCGTTGATGGCACCATGCGTCCTGTGAAGAAGGTGTTCTTGCCCGTGGGCATCACCTTCAAGGGTGGTGGCTTCTACAAAACAGACAGCGGCAAGTCCGGCAGTATCCCCACAGCAGGCGGATCGTCAGACTCTTCCAGTTCCTCGTCGGACTCATCGAGCGCCAGTCCGGCCGCTTCCTCAGCTGACTAATCCAGCTATGTGATTCAACCGACTAATTCGGTTTCCGCTGTCGCGCAGCGACGGCACACATGCTCCCGACAAAAGGGAGTTCATGAAATCACTGTCACTATTTCTTCGTACAGCTGCGCAACAGTTCTCGGTGCTGACTCAGCGCCTCATGTTGGCACTGCATGTGAAGCGAACAGCACAACTGGGGACAGTTCTGGTGCTTTCTCTTTTTGTCGCAGTGTTCATCACACATGCTCTACGCACGGCTTCGGCGCAACAAAAGAAGTGGGCATCGAATCGCGCAGTTCTCGTGGTCACTTCCCCTCTTGATGAAGGCGATGAACTCACAACTCAAAACACGCGGAGTTTCAATATCCCTCTCGCCATCACCCCCGACGATGCCCTCGAAAACTTTGCCGTGGGCGACACTGCGCGTTTTGCATTGCAACCCAATACGGCAGTGACTGCAGCAATGGTGCTCTCCGCTCAGGAAACCGTGGCAATCCCGTCGGGCTGGCGCATCGTGGCACTGCCAGCGGACATGCCGTCCCCCCCACTGCAACTTCGTGACTCAGTCGATGTTGT
>Ga0208463_1000012_pt1 | contig 51894 bp, 54 predicted proteins | sample LakMenEpi09Jul08_FD_150752 | JGI IMG/M metagenome (GOLD analysis project Ga0208463, IMG submission 150752) | Freshwater microbial communities from Lake Mendota, WI - 9JUL2008 deep hole epilimnion (SPAdes) | ecosystem: Environmental > Aquatic > Freshwater > Lake > Epilimnion/Euphotic zone ... | reverse complement strand
AGAGGAATAGGTCCGAATTACTTCATCAGTCAACGGTTCGAGCTCAGGGTCCGCATCGGTCAGCCGGTAGCGGTATCCAATCTGTAAACCCAACATGTCAAAGTGAGTTGCTTGATGTGAGATTGCCTCAGAAATCTTCTCTACGTCTCCTGTTGGTAGTGCCTCAAACACCTCAATCATGCGGAATGCATTTTCCAAACTTGCTTGTGCATTGCGTTCAGCAACAGGTCGACGCTCTGGTTCATAGGTAGCAAGAATTGAAGAATCACATTTCCCGTGGTGCACTGCACCGATCTTCCACGCGAGATTATGCGCGTCTGCCACACCAGAGTTCAAACCCATCCCCCCAGATGGTGGAAAGCGATGTGCGGAGTCTCCAACAAGGAAAGTTGTGTCAGCGCGGTAGGACGATGCAATTTGTGACGTCATCGTCCACGACGAGATTGTCAATATCTCCATTGGCACATCAGGCTGCGTGAGTACATTTCGTACGCGTTGTATTGCATCTGATTCATCTAAGCGCTGGACGTCATCGTTTGCAGCAGTCATGTACACCCATTCCCCACCATTGCCATGAGAGATGAGAGTTCCGTCAATCGACGGATCACAAAGCCAATACAGAACACCGCGAGCTTGGTGCGTCATTGATGACAAGTCGGCGCGGAAGTGAATCATGTGAAAACGCTGCAGATTGTCTGGGCCAATCATTTCAATGTCGATAGACCGACGCACTGCACTCGATGCGCCATCGCATCCAAGTAACCACGTTGCTTCAGATGACATCTCCGGTGTCCATTCAACCCCGTACTCCACCTCAACTCCGGCACGCTGAGCTTCTTCCAACAACATGGGTTCGAGAATATGTTGCGATAAGTTTCTTAATGGTGTTGGCGAATTTGCTAACTGGTCATCGCCTTGCTGCTCGTACTGCAATGAACCAAAAACATTTCCACCAAGCTTGTCAACCCAATACACACGCCCTGCATCTTCCGAAGATTGTGCAGCAGCTCGGATGCGATCGACGTCAAGCCCACATTGTCGCCAGATTTCAAAAGTGCGTGCATTCAATACGTGAGCCGCTGGTGCGCGTTGCGGACCGTCGCGCCGTTCAACAACACGCACGGAAAGACTTTGTTTCTTCAAAAGGATTGCCAACGAAAGACCGACAGGGCCAGCACCCACGATGAGAGCATCAGTTCTCGTCATCATCTGCCTTAGAAGATTCCAGCGTATGAACCGCCATCAAGTTGGATGCTCTGGCCCGAGATATAACTGGCTTGTACTGAACAGAGGTATGCACACATATCGCCCACTTCTTCGGGGCGGCCAATGCGCTTCGCCGCAATGGACTGTGCCATTTCGTCATAGGCCTCTTCTACACTGATCTTCTTGAAATCAGCAGTGAGCTTTGCCATCTGTTGTTGGCGACCCGTATTGATGCGCTCAGGAAGAAGATTATTGATAGTCACGTTTGAGGAGACAACTTCCCGAGAGATCCCTTTCACCGCGGAAATCAATCCGGTACGCGCAGCTGATGAAAGTCCCATGGGTGACATCGGCGTCTTCACCATTGCTGAGGTGATATTCACAATCCGGCCAAACTTGCGTTCCACCATTCCATCAATCACATCGCGAATGAGAAGAAGTGGCGCAAGCATGTTCTGGTCAATAGCCGCATGCCAGTCCTCAGAAGTCCATGTGGTGAATTTCCCTGGGGTTGGACCACTGTTGTTTGTGATCACAATGTCGGGCTCGGAGCATGCAGCCAAGAGAGCAGCACGAGTTTCATCGAGTGCAATATCTCCAACAACGGTTTTGACTTCTACCCCAGTCGCACTGCGTAACAGATCTGCTGCGGCCAACAATCGCTCTTCATTGCGACCATTGAGCACAACATGAACACCTTCTTGCGCAAGCGATGTTGCACACGCAAGACCTAATCCGCTGCTTGATGCAGCCACGATGGCTCGGCGGCCAGCAATTCCTAAGTCCATGATGTACTCCTAGAAGTCCAAGTCGTCCGGTGGGTTGGGGCCCCATTGATTAATTCCTTCGAAAACGGAATGAGATTCCGCAGCAACAGATGCGGTCAATAAATCCGTATCGGTCCAATGTTCAACTGTGAAGTTGAATGGGTCTTTCCAATAGTCAAAGATCTGACCACCGAGAATGTGACGACCCACACCCCAGTAATGACGGGCACCAAACGCAGTCAAAGCTTCGCGTCCTGCCATCAAGTCATCGAAGTCGGCAACTTCCCACGCACAATGCCCAAGTCGTACCTCGCCAGTTTCGAGAATCAACAATGAATGATGATCAGCCCCTTCGTCGCCGCGATCACAACGCATGAAACGTCCGAACGGTGCTTCTGGATCGTCAAGGTACGTGTCATCCGAGGCAAGGAGACCCAACGTGTCGTGGTACCAGGCTGCGGTTGTCTTTAATGATGTTGTCTTAATTGCTGAGTGTCCAAAGCGCTTTACTTGACTTGGTCCGAGTGGAACTCGCTGCAACACATCAACGCGTACGCGCGCATCAGCAGTGTTGACAGGCGCATGTACTTTTGTTGCAATTGGTTCAAGCTCATCAGTATCTGACAGCACATCCACACTGCGTCCATCAGGATCTTTCAAACGAACAACAACACCCCCACCTGGTTCATTTGTTGGCGTGATGGGAACACCAGTTGCAGCAGAGAGTTTTTCAAGGTCAGAACGTGATGCAAAAAAAGCGAGTCCCAAGAATGCAACTTCGCCTCTATGAGTGACGTGAACATGATGTGCGCTACTTGTCCCGCGCATGTACAACTCATTCTCGGTTCGCACAGAGACCTGCATTCCGAAAGCCTCTAAGAAACTCTGCATGAGGTCAAGGTCCGGAGCCTGGAAACGTGGGAAAGCTATGTCTCGTACTTTGATGATTGGATCAGCCATATCGAAATAGTACGACATCAAACTAGTTAGTGCTACTGCGAATCACTAACCTTTAAATATGGACATAGAACAGATGATCAACGAGACCATTGCATCTTGGAAAACCGAACGTCCTGACCTTGATTTCACGGCGATGGCACTTGTCATCCGGCTGGGGACCATCGCAAAAGTGGGTTTTGAGCGAATTGAGCAGGCTCTTTCCCCACTGGGCATCACTGTCGGTGAATTTGACGTTCTAGCCACCATTCGGCGCCATGGTGTGGGGGCTGAACTCACCCCTTCGGCTTTGGCAGAACTCACATTGATTTCACAGAGTGGCCTCACAAATCGTATTAAGCGTCTCACAGATGCCGGCCTTCTGACTCGACGAGTCAACGAGAGCGATAAGCGAAGTTTCGCCTTGCGACTCACCGCCAAAGGTGCAAAGACTGTTGATAAGGGCATTGCAATTGTCGCAGCCCTGGATACTGAATTTATGAAAGTCTTATCTCGTGCTTCTGCTTCCACATTGAAGAAGACGCTCGACGAATTATTGAAGGAGATGTAGAGAGATGATTGAACAAGTAGTTGAACAGTGGCACGCCCACATGCGAGGCGAATTAAAGAATGGCCTCGACATCCTGCTGGATGATGACTGTGTCTTCCTCTCCCCCATTGTCTTCTCCCCTCAAAAAGGCAAAGACCTCACGAAGCTCTACCTCATGGCTGCAGGCCAGACCTTGCCCGGAGAGAAAAACGGATCAGCTGATGCGAGTGCTCCGAAAGATGATTCAAAGAAGTTCCGCTACACCAAAGAAGTGATGTCGGGAAATACAGCAGTTCTTGAATTCGAAACGTACGTTGAAGGCAAGTACGTGAATGGTGTTGACATCATCACGTGCAACGACGCCGGAAAGATCATCGAGTTCCGCGTCATGATTCGTCCGCTACAAGCAGTGAATCTTGTGCATCAGCAGATGGGCGCGATGCTCGAGAAGATGAAGTAATTACTGCTTCGGCTCAAAGACAAATAGAACTGATTCAATAGCGATCTTGTTCCACGCGTCCAAGTCGTATTGTGACTCATTCATCTCAGCAAGATTGCGGCTATTGATCTGACCCATGACCCAGAGAGCCAACATCATTGGATCAAGATCTGCTCTGATCCAACCCTTCTTTTGGCAGTCTGCTAACAAATCACTGAACGTCGTGGCGATTTGCAAATTGGCCTCATTGACAGACTTCTTCAGCGACTCACTCTTTTGAGCACTGCCAATCACATTGACGCGAGTTGCTCGGGCTTCATGGCGCTCCGGACGATAGATGCCCGTAAACAGTTGGCGAATCGCGACGATGAAATCTTCTTTGGTCTCTGCTAACGCAACAACTGCTTTGAATGGAGTGAACAGCTCCAGGTAACCACGGCGATACCGTTCGGCCTGCGCTGCCTCGACAAGTTCTTTGCGATTCTTGAAGAAGTGATACACCGATGGTTCACGGACTTCAGCAATTTCGGCAACAGAATGAACTCGAACAGAGGCCTCGCCGCCATTGTTGATTGCATCTATCGTTGCTTCAAGTAATCGAGTTCTTGTATCCAGTGCCTGCGACATGCTCCCAATTTACTATCGGGTAACTCATTATTTGTTAACGGCAAATAAATGGTTTGTACTTTACAAAAACGCGTTCTGACTGTTCGTGAATTGCAGGCGATCAGCCGTGACCAGGAATGGTCTTCCAAGGTCCACCGTCTGCACGTGGCTCCTTTGGAAGTCCAAGAACTTGCTCGCCCACAATGCCGCGTTGCACTTGGCTTGTTCCCGCGTAGATAGTTCCGGCTCGAGCATTCAAGAACACACCCACCCAGTTCGCACTGTCGTTTGGTGAGCCTGGAGAGTCAGTCGTGAACGCCGTGTGTGGTCCTTGACCGACTGGCACCATTGCATCTGCGCCAAGAATGTCAACAGCAAGCTCAGTGACTTCCTTGTGATATTCACTCCACCACAACTTGCCGATTGAAGCTTCCGAACCTGGCTGACGACCATTCATGAAAGATGTCAGTGCGCGGTATCCGAGGAAGCGCATGATCTCTACTTTTGTGTGAGCCTTTGCAAGACGCTGACGAATGTATGGATCGCCAGTCATGCCTTTTTCTTGTGCAAGACCAGTGAGCTTGTCGAGTTCTCCACGGAAAGAGATGCTGCTCACTGCTGCTGCTGCGCCACGCTCATTGCCGAGAAGTGTCATTGCAACCATCCAGCCGCCATTCACTTCACCCACAACATTTTCCTTTGGACAACGGGCATCAGTGAAGAAGACTTCGTTGAACTCAGAGTCACCCGACATCATCTTGATGGGGCGAATTTCAACACCAGGCTGACGCATGTCGACCAACAAGAACGTGATTCCGCGGTGCTTCACTTCATCCGGAGCAGTACGCGCGAGAACGAAAATGTGGTTCGCAAGATGTCCTGCGGATGTCCAGATCTTTTGACCATTGATGATCCATTCATCACCGTCGAGAACTGCACGACAACCCAGGTTTCCAAGGTCTGAACCTGCAGCGGGTTCTGAGTAACCCTGACACCAACGATCTTCACCGGAAAGAACGCGAGGCAAGAAGTGGCGCTTCTGTTCTTCGGTGCCAACAGCGATGATGGTATTTCCCAACATGCCAATGCCGAATCCGTCGTTCGGACCACCGGCTGGAACGCCAGCACGTGCGAACTCTTCGGCAACAACAAGCGACTCAATATGAGAAAGTCCAGCGCCGCCATATTCCTTTGGCCAGGTGATTGCCAAGAGGCCTTCGGCAGACAACTTCTGTCGCCATTCTTCTGTCCACGCAGCAGCATCGACATGATTCAATGCTCCGATGCCCTTCCAATCTTTTGGCAGGTTCGCATCGAGGAACGCGCGAACTTTCGTACGGAACGGGGCGGCTTCTTCTGGGTACTCAAAATCCATGTCGTTACCTTATGCCACAAGGGTCCTGGGTCATTCCTTGGAAGTAGGCAACTTGTGTTTCGGCGGTGCAAGCCACCATTCGCCTCCCTAGGATGAAAAGGTGACCAAGTTACTCGGCTTTCCAGAAGAGGTGAATGACACCTCAGCGCGCATCGTGGCTGCCGGGGCTGTTTCCCTCGCAGTTCTCTATGCCGCAACAGGTTGGGGATGGGTGCTCATCCCTCTTACATATGGCTTCATCGCCCGAGTCGCCTCAGGCCCTCGCTTCAGCCCTCTCGGCCTTTTTGCCACCAAGGTTCTGACTCCCCGGTTAACCACGATCAACCACCGCATTTTGCCTGGACCCCCAAAACGTTTCGCCCAAGGAATCGGTGCCATCTTCAGTGCGACTGCATCGGTCCTCTTCCTTCTCGAACTCAACACCGCATCTCGTCTTGTTGCCGCCGCTCTCGCTGGCCCAGCATTTCTTGAAGCTGCATTCGGATATTGCGTCGGTTGCAAGATGTTCAATCTCTTAATGCGAATTGGGATCATCCCTGAGAGTGTGTGCGTTGAGTGCAGCGACATCTCCGCACGACTTGCTCGCCAGTCCCCTGCTGCATAGTTCACAGGTCCACAGACCTACATAAATTCTCTACCGAGCGCTACTACTGTTAGCCCCTAATGAATACCAACGGCTTGTCATCCGCTGAAGTCGCCGAGCGGGTCGCCGCGGGACAAACGAATGTTGCTGAGACAAAAACTTCTCGCAGTTTCAGCGAAATCTTCCGAGCAAATGTCTTCACACGCTTCAACGCCGTGCTCGGTGCTCTCTTTGTTGTGGTCATCTTTGCCGGCTCCATCGCTGATGGACTTTTTGGTTTCCCTCTTATTGCCAACTCAGCAATCGGCATCATCCAAGAATGGATTGCAAAAAGAAAACTTGATCGGCTTGCTTTTATGCACGCACCAACAGCAACGGTGATTCGTGATGGTAAGCCCATTGATATTCATACAAACGATGTCGTGCTCGGTGATCTCATCGTCTTACGCGCTGGAGACCAAATTCCAGCTGATGGCACGGTTGTCGACGGCACTGGTCTTGAAGTCAACGAAGCAAACCTCACCGGCGAGATGGATGCAGTTCCCAAAGACACCGACAACCAAGTAATGTCCGGGACAATTGTGACAGCCGGCGTTGGTCGATTCATCGCAGAGTCTGTCGGCACTGATGCATACGTTCATCGCATCTCTGCAGAAGCAAAAGTCTTTACTCGCGCACCATCCGAGATTCAGAACTCCATCAACAAACTATTGAAGTACATCACTTGGATTCTTGTCTTTGCTGCTCCACTACAAATCTGGTCACAGTTCCGACTCAATGAGGTTGACAACTGGCGCGATTCAGCTATTCGTGCAGTCGGCGGACTTGTCGGTCTGGTTCCTGAAGGTTTAGTCCTCCTCACAACGCTCGCCTTCTTGAGTGCAGCGTTGAAGTTGACCCGTGAGCAAGTTCTCGTACAAGAACTCCCCGCAGTGGAAGGACTCGCACGAGTCAGTGTTGTCTGCATCGACAAAACAGGAACAATCACCACTGGGAACATTGTCTTTGAAGGCATTGAGATACTTGATGGCACCGATGAGTCAACAGTGCGCGCTGCGCTTGGTGCGCTAGCCGATGACCCCGCAGCGAACAACACTCTCACCACCATCGGCGATGCAGTGCACCCACCAAAAGATTGGATTGCCGGGGCACTCGTTCCGTTCGATTCTTCTCGTAAGTGGAAGGCAAATGCATACGAAGGACGTGGTACGTGGTACCTCGGAGCGCCCGAGATGTTGGCATCAAATAACGAAGCCCTTCTCGCACAGGTTGCACAGCACGCCGACACTGGTCGTCGCGTCATGCTCGTTGCGCACTCCTCCATCACAGCACCAACAACGGATCTTCCTTCAGACCTAACCGCTATCGCAATTGTTCTTCTTCGAGAAGAAGTCCGTGAGGACGCCGCAGAAACTCTCTCGTACTTCCGTGAACAAGGCGTGCGCGTCATTGTGATCTCTGGCGACAATCCACACACCGTGGGCGCAATCGCACGCGTGGTCGGTCTGGATGGCCATGAGCCAATTGATGCGCGCACGATGGGCACAACAGTTGAAGAAATTTCTCAGTCGTTACAGCGTGGAAATGTTTTTGGTCGCGTTTCTCCTGAGCAGAAACGAACAGTTGTACAAGCATTACAAGAACAAGGTGAAGTCGTTGCAATGACCGGCGACGGCGTCAACGATGCATTGGCGCTCAAGCGTGCAGACATCGGAATTGCAATGAACAACGGAGCACCTGCCACAAAAGCTGTTGCACAGTTGATTCTTCTTGATGGTCGTTTCTCGCACTTGCCATCTGTTCTTGCCGAAGGACGTCGCGTGATTGGCAACGTGGAACGCGTTGCCAACCTTTTCCTCGCAAAGAATGCAATGAGCCTTGTGGCAATCATCGGAGCTGCGGTCGCAGGAATTCAGTTCCCTATTCTTCCCCGCCACATGACGTTGATCTCCACGGTGACGATTGGTATCCCTGCATTCATTCTGGCGCTGGGTCCGAACCCTCGTCGCTACGTACCTGGCCTCTTGAAGCGAGTGCTTTCATTCGCAGTACCAGCGGGAGCAATTGCAGGCATTGCTGTTGTTGCCGCCAACGCAGTATCCGATGACAATTCAGGCACCGGCGCGACAATGGCCGCACTCATGAGTTTCTTCGCCATCTTGTTTATTTTGTCCCGCCCACTCAAGGGCTGGAAGATGGCGTTACTGCTTTCGATGATCGGACTTGCCGTGACGGCATACGTGACACCGTTGGGCTCCAACTTCTTCGGATTCACTCACGATGTCACTTTGACCACACGCTCCGCCATCGTCGGCGGAATCGCAATGGTATGTATTTCAGGCGTTAACCGCGTGAGGTCACGCTGGCTCGAGGAAAAACCCGAAGGAAGTTCCCCGAATTAAACTTGTCGACTGACGCCTGCGGCACATTTTGCATGCATGCTTCGAAACGAGCAATCGGGTCGCGACCACCTTCGGTGTGCGGGTAATCACTCGAGAACAGATACAACTCGTCGTTTGAATGATCAATCAAGCGAGCGACATCTTCAAAGACGAATGGTGTGAATGCCATCTGCTCGGTGATTTGCTCCGAAGGAAGACGAGTGAAGCTCTTCAAGCGCTCATCCACCCGCGAATACGCCTTGTGTGTTTGATCGAGACGAACCAAGGTCTCTGGTACCCAACCAGCACCAAGTTCCACCGATGCCATCTTCAAACGTGGGAACTCTTCAAGGATGCCGTCCATCACCATCATGCCGATGAAGGTTTCAATTCCTTGATGCAGAACAACCGCATCACGCGCGCGGACGTTCTCACCGCCACCCATCCAGTCTTTGGTGGCTGCACGTCCGTTGTTGCTCCAGCCTGGATGCAACTGCAATGGGTTACCACCAACATGGAACACCAAAGGAACTTGCGCTTCTTGCAACAATGCCCAGATGGGGTTGTAGTCAATATGTGTTGGCGAGCGATCTCCGGCGAGGCGGTGTGGAATCCACATTGCTTCCAGTCCATTGTCGAGTGACCACTTCACTTCTTCAAGTGCAAGCTCTGGATTCTCCAAAGGAATCGCTGCAACACCCATCAGTCGATCATCAATGGAACAGAAGTCAGCCATATGACGGTTATGCGCACGAGCACCGCCGTAGCGCAGACGATCTTCAATCTTCTTTGAAGGAGAAAATGGCATATGCAAACTGTGAGTTGCGAAAACAATCTGCTTCATGAAGCCCAACATGTCATTGGCGATGACACGATCTTTGTTGTCAAATGCACCCAATGCCTGAATCTCTTTGACTTCAGTGATCATGCGGTCGCCCAAAGCAACAAGCGACTGGCGATGATCGTCTGAGTGACGTGAACCGTTGTCAACAATGACCGCCACTTCTTCGTCTGTCACCAGAGAACGGCCGTAGTCAACCAAGGGCAACTCTTCACGGATGTCGGGGTCGGCGTACTTCCTAAGGAAATCAGGAAGTTCCATGATGTGAGTGTCTGCGTCATACAGAATGCGATCGCCTGCGTATGTCATGTGGGTCCCCCTCCACTACCTGCTGGCACTGCGACCAACAGAAACGAACCGTACCACCAGTATTTGGCAACTTCCATAGCCAGGCATCATCTCTTGGTCGTTACCCCGTAAGCCGCAGTTCACCTGCATCGGGCAAACTATCTGTATGCGCATTTTGGTAACGAACGATGACGGAATCGACTCAGTAGGACTTCATGTCCTTGCGCGGGCCATGCGCCCCTTCGGAGAAGTTGTCATTGCCGCTCCCGACCAGGAGTACTCAGGTGCTGGCGCTGCAATTGGGGCACTTCACATCATTCAGCCCGAGGTGCATGAACGCCGCGTCGAAGGTATTGATACCTCGTGGGCGATTTCGGGCCCGCCAGCATTGTGTGTCTTCTTCGCCCGACTCGGAGTATTTGGCGCTCCATTTGATCTCGTTGTTTCGGGAATCAATCCGGGAGCAAACGTTGGTCGCTCGGTATATCACTCGGGAACAGTTGGTGCTGCAATCACTGCGCGCAATGGTGGCATCAGCGGCATTGCAATCAGCCAGGCCGTCACCGGCTTCGGTGTTGAAGGCCAAGGTTGGGACGACGCGGTTAAGGGTCAAAAGTGGGACACCGCCGCGACCGTTGCCGCATCAGTTGTGCAGGGCTATCTCGCAAACACTCCTTCAGAGCCCGTCGTCATCAATGTCAATGTGCCGAACTGTGACGTTGCCGACATCAAGGGCTGGCGCAGGACTGGCGTAGGACACATTGTTCCTCGCGCAATGTCAAGTGCAACTCTCGAAGCTAAAGAGGGATACCTCGGTTCGTATTACGTGCGCATGAACTACGGCGAGCCCACTCAGATGCACGCATCCACAGACGGCGGCGCCGTTGAGAACGGTGAAGTGGCAATCACCTATCTCGGGCGTTTGGACGATGTCGCTCATCACGGGACTGAAGAGATTCACAGCGAACTCACGGCGCTCGTTGGCGAGTCGAACACTCTGCACTCTTAAACAAGTAGAAGAAGCTGCACTACGGTCTATCCATGACCGATTGGGCTGACCTCACACGACGCGCGTCATTTGCATCGCATCAATTTCTCGGCTGGATTTTTTGGGATCAACGTGCCAAAGACAATCTCGCAGCGCTCGGTGTCCCTGATGGCCTCGGCCACTACATCACCAACCGCAGTGCGCCTCTCGCAATTGCCGGGCCTGAAGCTGTCTTCGCAGCTTTCTACACAATCAAACGTGAGTTCATCGAGTTCTCCCTTGCTCACGCCACACCTCACATTAAGAACTGGCACGATGTCACCGTTGCGCGTGATGCCGCAGTGCGCGCTGGTCTTGAAGAGATGACACCGCAGGTCATTCAACCTTTTGGTGCGTTGGCAGAGGACTTATGGAAGACAGTTGACGCAATTCCCGCATCCGGACGAGTCCTCTTTGCTGCACATAAAGCCTGGCCGCGGCCAACGGACCCATTGATGTCTGCATGGAATGCACTCAACTGCATTCGTGAATGGCGCGGTGATTCTCACTTCGGAATCTTGGTGAACGACAACATCGGTCTTGTTGAAGCAGGACTATTGCACGATGCATGGATGGGATACCCAAAGGAATGGATTCCGCGCAGCCGTGGTGCAGACAATGCAGAAATTGCAATCGGACTGGAGAAATTGGCTGCACGTGGTTTCGTGACTAACGGTGTTGTCAACGATGCGGGTGTTGCATACAGACAAGAAGTGGAAGAACGCACCGATACTTTGTGTGAAATGGTGTGGCAACACTTCGGTGAACAGAACACTGTGAAACTCTTAGAAATCCTCGAGCCAGTTGGTGAACGCTACGTGCAGCACATCAATGAGATTGCCGGAGAAAACTGGATGCCTGCGGCGCGACCACGCCGCCGCTAGTTACTTTGATCGGCGTGGCATGCCAATGCGCACCGAGACACCAGGCGAGAACATCACATGCGGCTCACCTGTTGGTGCTGGAATTCCCGCACGAACAATCAAACTGTCTTCCAGATGCGTTAACGATGCCGAGTGCAAAGTCCACGGTTCATGATCAACGGGCGCATACATCAACGATGACCCAATCCCCTTGGAATACAAACCCCAACGCGCTGTGAGAAAGTTCGACAGTTCATCGGGCTGTTCAATCTTTGCACCCACCTGCACTTCAATTTTCGTTGATGCAACATCAGGCCACCGACGGCGAACTGATGTTGACAAGGTGTTGCCCACTAATTCATTCGACGCTTTGCCCCAGCAATACGGCAAGAGATACGTGGTCCGCGCAACAAGTGCAGGCGCCAGTCGATTGACATCGAGCGAGAAGAACCACACACCAGGAATCCCATTTCGTTTCACATAAGTGCGTACATTCACTTCAGGAAAATTTCCAAAATACGGCACCGCTGGCAATCGAGGTAATCCCACATCGCGCATGGAGAACGGGATGAGGCCCACATAAGCGCTTCCTTCAAATGTGTCCACCTCGAGACCTGCGGGCAACATCGCTTGAATCGCAGATGGCTCATACTTCCAGTGCAGATAAGCAAGGTCTGTCCACCGTTGTGTCATCACGGCACGCTTCACAGGATTTGGGCACGAGGTTTTCACCCCTTCAACCTACGCAAGAAGTATGAAATGGGGAATGGGATGCTTGTCACTGCGGTTAAATGGAGCATGGCTCATTACGTCGCAACTGTTCCTTCAACAAAGTCAGCAGAGGAAGCATTCACGTATATGTCCGACTTGCGCAACTTTGCAGAGTGGGATCGTGGCATCAAGAAAGTGGTGCAGGTCAAGGGTGATGGTCCAGGTCTAGGAACCGTGTACGACATCACCGTTCGCGGAAAAGGCGGCAAGGATTCTTCACTGCGCTATGAGACCCTTGAGTTTGAAGCCCCTCGCACCATGTTGGTCAAAGGTCGCAACAGCAAACTCACCTCAATCGATCGCATCACTGTCATTCCAACAGCAACAGGATGCGATGTCATCTACGACGCAGTCTTGAACTTCAACTGGTATCTCGCACCAATGAACTTTGCGTTGAACAAGGTTTTCAACAAAGTGGGCGATGCAGCCATCGTTGGCTTGCGTAAAGTTCTCGCGTAGTTCTTACGGACAACCGAGTCCGTGCAAGTTGGCACACTCGCGACACAACCAAGCAGTGCCATCTGAAGTACTCCAAGCCGTCGCGAACGGAGATTCGCACGACATGCAATTTTGCTTCTTCTTCAAATCAGGAAGATGCTGAAATTTCTGCTCTTCGTTCTCAGGCATGAGCATTGAGAATAGTCGCGATGGACAAATGAGACATCAGGTTTTGCTGTCTGTGATGTTTTGCAGAAAGAGGTATTGCAGATTTCGTACGTACGCCCGAACAGCTTCCTTCTCTTTTTCACCTTGGACATCCATCGTTGCGAAGATGAAAGGCTCCAAGGCAGCCCATCCCATCTCCGTTGCCATACCAAGAGAAAACCGGGCTTTCGTCTCCAGGTCGGCCTCTGCCATGTTTCGTTGAGTAATTGCGTGCTGCAGTGCAGTACGGGGAACAGAAACTCCCGCACGTAATTCAGTTTCTGCTAGTTCCATCTCATCATCAAGAACTGAACGAACAACAGCACGCAGATAACTCTGGTCTTCTTTGAGTGCAAGCGGCACGGGAATCGGACTTCCATGTGATTGTTCGCGCACAAAGTCCGCGTGTTGTTCAACAAGTTGTGTCATTGCGGCTTGCAGCAATCCGTCTTTTCCACCGAAGTAGTGATGAACGAGACCGTGATTCACGCCTGCTCGTTCCGCAATGCCTCGCACACTCATCGCACGGGGTCCCACTTCTCCCAGCATTTCTGCAGCGGCATCGATCAGTTTCTGTTCGCTGTCCACTCGGCTTCGGGTCGATCGCTCCGCAATGCTCACGCTTTATTGTCCCGCGGTTGCGTAATTAGTGATCTCAGCAAATGTCGCACCAGATTTGAACTGAGCTAGGAGCTTGTCGAAATCAACGTTGATACCAATGGGGTTGGCGGCAAATAATGGCCCTGCCATGAACGCATCGGCCTCTTCCATTGTCAGTGAGTCCACTTGTGTTTCCACTTGGTTGCCATCAGGGTCGCGGTAATACGCAGACAGAGTCATTCCGTGGTTGATTGTCCAATATGGATGAACACCCTTGACCTTCATCCGCTCGAACTGACCAAAGAGATCTTCGAGCGAGGCATATGTGAATGCGAAGTGCTCCACACCACGCGCCTTCGGATTGTTGTCATCAAGATCCGGGATGTTCGCAATTGCAATGCGGTGATGTTCATCGTCATACGAGATGAAGGTGATGAAGTCATTCTCATAACGTGCATCGCCCTGCAGGAAGTCCTTCCACCAACCGACCATCTCTGTGTATTGGGAGGTCTTGAGAACAATGTGAGCGAATTTGATGGGCGAGGCCATGAGAATCTCCAATTGCGGGTTAGTCAGTTGACTAACCATGACTATAATGCTGATTATGAGCTTTCGCTTTGCCTGTCTGAATGGTCGTGCCCAACTTGTCGTAGGCCCTAACAACAATGTGGTCGACTTGGCCGAGGCAAGTGGCGGAGAGTTTTCGTCCGAGCCCATCGAGGCCTTCCGCCGTTGGGATGAAGTGCGCACATTTGCTGCCACTGTCTCCGACCCCGGCACACCCGTCGATGTCACCTCACTTGATGCACCATCACCATGGCCGCTGCAGTCATTCGGCATTGGCCTCAACTACAAGTCGCATGCAGAAGAAACCGGAATGGAGCCACCAAAGACTCCACTCACCTTTGCGAAGTTCTCCTCATCTATCGCTGGCGGTTATGCGGATGTTCCCGTTGTCGGCGGCGCTATTGACTGGGAAGTGGAACTCGTTGTCGTCATTGGTAGCGGTGGTCGCAATATCTCCAAGAAAGACGCATGGGATCACATCGCAGGTGTTGCCGTGGGCCAAGACATTTCCGACCGCGCGTTGCAGTTCGCCGCATCTCCACCCCACTTCGACCTCGGTAAGAGCCGCAAGAACTACTCCCCCTTTGGCCCGTGGCTTGTCGATGCAAAAGGCCTTGCGAATCGCGATGCATTGCACATGACCTGCACGCTGAACGGCGAAGTAGTGCAGGACTCACTCACTGATGATCTCATCTTTGATGTTGGCGACATCGTGGAGTACTTATCAGGCATTGTTCAACTGCTTCCCGGTGACGTGATCTTCACTGGTACTCCTGGTGGCGTCGGCTTCAGCCGCAAGCCGCCCGTGTTCCTTAAGGCTGGTGACGTCATCGTCTCCACCATTGATGGAATTGGCACCACCACAAACCATTGCATCCAGGGGTAAGTCTCGTTTTCTAAATGGGCTCTACTCATTGAGGAATTCCTAAACAGAACTAAGTTGAGACCAACTCCAACTCAAGGGTGTGGTCATGGGACTCAGCAAAAATTTCGAAGGCGTTACTGGTCGTTACTTTGAGGACTCCACTCCGTGGTGGCCACCCTTGCAAACTCCTGGTGACGATGCACCAAACGTTGTTGTTGTTCTTCTTGACGATGTGGGATACGCGCAATTTGGTTCGTATGGCTCCGATCTTCAGACACCTACGTTTGACGGGCTTGCAGCAAAAGGTTTGCGCTACGCGAACTATCACACCACTGCGCTGTGCTCCCCCACCCGTGCATGTTTAATGACAGGACGCAACCATCACGCTTCCGGCCTGGCATGCGTGGTTGAGTTTGCACAAGGCTTCCCCGGCTATGACGCCAACATTCCACCTGAGAATGGTTTTGTTTCAGAGGTGCTGAATGAAAATGGATATGCAACGTTTGCTCTCGGCAAATGGCACCTTGCACCTGCATATGAGAACAACGATGGTGGCCCACGCACACATTGGCCGTTGAGCAAAGGCTTTGACCGCTTCTACGGATTCCTTGCCGGCGAAACCGATCAGTACCACCCCGACCTCATCCACGACAATCATCAAGTGGACCCACCAAAGACTCCGGCAGAGGGGTATCACATCACCGAAGACATGACGGATCGTGCGATTCAGTACATCAAAGATCTTCGTGCGTTCTCTCCCGTGAAACCGTTCTTCATGTATTACGCACCGGGCGCATGCCATGCTCCGCACCAAGCACCGAAGTCGTACATCGATGCGTATCGCGGCAAGTTCGACATGGGTTGGGACGCATGGCGCGATGATGTGTTCAAACGTCAAGTTGCATCTGGGTTGTTACCCGAAGGAACCGAACTCTCCGAACGCCCATCATGGGTTCCTGCTTGGGATTCACTTAGCGATGACCAGAAGCGTTTGTACACGCGACTCATGGAAGCGTTCGCAGGCTTCATGACACACACCGACGCACAAGTCGGTCGCTTATTGGAGTTCATTGATTCCTTGGGTGAACTCGACAACACCATCGTGGTCATCATGAGTGACAATGGTGCATCTGCAGAAGGTGGCCCGACTGGTAGCCACAATGAGAAGTACTTCTACAACTTTGTTCCCGAGAGTCTTGAAGAAAACCTGAAGCACATTGACGACATCGGTACAGAGCATTCGAACAACCACTACCCGTGGGGTTGGGCGTGGGCTGGCAACACGCCACTCAAGCGATTCAAGCGCGACACTAACGAAGGCGGCGTGTGCGACCCAATGATTGTGCATTGGCCAAAAGGAATTGGCACACCGGGAGAAACACGTCATCAATACGTGCATGCCATTGACCTCAAGCCCACACTTCTTGAACTCATTGGCATTCAAGCGCCACGCGTGATGAAGGGTGTTGAGCAAGCCCCTATTGAGGGAACAAGTTTTGCGTACTCACTGAAAGACGGTGCTGCACCTTCGCAACACACGACGCAGTATTACGAGATGATGGGTTCACGTGCGATTTACAGCAATGGCTGGAAAGCCGTGGTGTACCACCCACCGATGATGTCGAACTATGAAGACCGAGCAATCTCTCAACGATCATTTGAAGAAGACATCTGGGAGCTCTACAACGTCGCGAAAGACTTCTCTGAATGTCATGACGTCTCTGCGCAGTTTCCTGACAAGTTGCAAGAACTCAAGGAACTCTGGTGGGTAGAGGCACAGCGCAACCAAGTACTGCCTCTGAACAACCAGCCAGGACGTTACGGCGATCGCCGTTGGTTGCGTGACCGTTATGTGTACCACGCAGGCATTGCATCCATTCCAGAGATGACAGCACCAAACCTGCGCAATCGCTCATTCCATATCAATGCAGAACTCACTATTCCTGCCGATGGAAACTGCGATGGCATCATCGTGTGCCACGGTGGACATGCTGGCGGTTACGCCTTGTATCTCAAGGGCCGGCGATTGCACTACGTGTACAACTTTCTTGGCTCCTTCTCTACTGTGATTTCTGCAAGTGAAGAACTTCCAGTTGGCGATGTTTTAGTGCGTGCAGTGTTTAACGCAACCGGGCGTTTCCGCGGTGATATGAATCTGTATTACGGAGATGTCCCGATGGGTAGTGGCTCACTTCCGATCACCGTTCCATTGACATACGGCGTCGACCCATTCTCTGTTGGTTACCAACGCATGGGCGCAATCCATACAGACTTGCCCGGCAAGTTTGAGATGCCAGACGGTGTCTTGCACCGAGTCATCATTGATGCCATCGGCAAGGCGTACCGCGACCCTGAGGGTGAAGCGCGCGCCGCTCTCGCCAAGCAGTAACTACAGGGTTACAAACACCATGTACGCGAGGATGATTCCTCGTGCTGTCCATGCAATAGTTCGTGGCCAGTTGGTAAGCACCAACTCTCGTCCAAGACTCGGAGTCGGATTCACAGCCATGCGTTCATGACGAGGTACCGATAAGAACACCGTGCACCCAAGAGCGACAGCGAGAAGAAGAGCGTTCACCCAAGGCAACCACCATGCGACACCATCGGGCACCCACTTCAATAATGCCAACGTGCTGAATCCTTCGACTGTCATCGGAATCATCACAACCCACGCCGTACGTTGTTGATGCTGCACAGCGACTGATGAAGCACTCTCTACTGGCACAACAGCGAGTAATGGGTAATGCACAATCTGCACGAACCAGATGACTCCCACCATCATCCACGTGGCGAGAAGATTCAGGATGAGAGCAGTGTTATTCACGCAACGAACCGTATCCCTGTGAGTTCATCTTTGATCACAACTCAAACGATTCCGTATTCAGAGATGTCAACCATGCGCTTCTCATCAATGGAACGATGCGCCGCTGCGCCGATGACAACACTCCACAGACCATCTTCAACGGTCACCTCCGGAACGAGTCCAGAAGCGACCGCATCAATGAACCGCTTGCACTCGATGAAGCTTGCACCAAAATGAAAACCGACATGAGCAACATCTGGGTCAATCCCGACTTTGACTTCACGAGTCTTTCGTGTGGCACGCTCACCAATCACAATGTGCCCGTCGCCAGGAACAAATGCTTCGACTTTTCCAGTTGTACCGACCGCTGAGATCTCCTGCTCATGGCGAGAACCTTCGGCAAACATACTGAGGTCCAACATGGCACGCACGCCATTGGCGTATTCAACAATCACGTACGCGTTGTCCAAAATGTCAGATGTCTCGCCGTTATAGACCTCGTCGAGATGATTTACGTCTTGACCGCCACTGGCCATCACACGTACTGGTCGCGATTGCACCACAAGATTCATCAGATCAAAGAAGTGACAACACTTTTCAACAAGAGTGCCTCCCGTATTGCGCGAGAAACGATTCCAGTTGTCCACTTTCACTAGGAATGGAAACCGATGCTCGCGAATTGCGAGCATCTTCAGTTCACCCACCACACCGCCATGAACTTGACGAATAAGTTCTGCAATCGGTGCCATGTACCGATACTCAAGCCCTACCCACGTGAGCGCGCGACGAGTCTTCTGTGCGTTCACAATTGCGATGCAGTCCTCGACTGTCGTGCACATCGGCTTCTCGACAAGTACAGGCAAATCTGTGGTGAAAATGTCATCAAGAATCGCTTTATGCGTGAAGTTCGGAGATGCAACGAGAACTGCATCAACAAGACCAGAAGAAAGAAGCTCGCGATGATCGGAGAAGAACTGCACCCCTTCGGCTGCATCTCCGAGCGTGATTCGTGCCCACGTCAGTGGCTCTTCGTTCGGGTCGCTCACCGCGGTGATGGAGACATTGGGTAGTCCCAACAGGTTCTTGAGATGCTCGCAGCCCATCATTCCGGTACCAATGACACCAACGCGTACTTGCTTCATCTTTCCCACCTTAGAGCGGTGACTATTTGCAGACACCCAATGGACAACTAGAGTTCACTCCAGTCGTACCGGGGGGCGCGACATTTCATAGGGGGAAATCCACATGGCAATCGTCGATCTCATCGAATCTGGTCTCGGTCTACTCAAGAACGAGGCAGACATCACTCCACAGTGGGTCGAAGGTGTACTTAAAGGCAGCAAGAGCCTTGAAGACAATGTCTCCGTCACCGCAGTGAGCATCGAACGCATTGGCGAAGGTGTTGGCATTCTCAGCATCCTCCAGCGCGTGATCCCCACCTACTCCGGTGACACAAAAGCGCCCAAGTCTTTCGTGGTGAAGTACCCCACCGACGACCCGACCCAGCGCTTCACCGCTGATGCGCTTGTTTTGTACATTCGCGAACTTGTGTTTTACAAAGACTGTGCACCAGATGCACCGTTTAAGACCGCGAAGTGTTTCGGACAAGCAATTGCTTCTGATAACACCGACTTCACGATTGCGATGGAAGACATCAGTCACTATCAACAGCTCAATCAGTTGCAAGGTGCGAGCCTTGACCAAGCAAAAGTTTTCCTTGAGGTCCTTGCCGACTTCCACGCCATGTGGTGGGGCAGCCCGAAGCTTGCGAATTACACAGAGGTTTTCCAACCCCTGGATAACCCCACGTACAACGCAGTTCTCCCAATGCTCTGGACCGCTGGATGGCCAGCTGCTGCCGAGCATGCCGGCGATCTCATCTCAGACAACGTTCGTGACATCGGTGATATGTGGGCCGGCAAGGTTCCCTGGATGCTGCAGAATCTCTCCGCACCCACCACCATGTGCCACGGTGACTTCCGCGCTGACAACCTGATGTTCGATGGAGGCAAGCCTGTTGCAATCGATTTCCAGATTGTCGGAACAGGTTCAGGCATGTACGACGTGGGCTACTTCATCAGCCAGTCGATTACTACTGCTGTTCGTCGCGGACACGACAAGGAACTAGTTGACACCTACCTTGATCGTTTGGAATCTCACGGTATCGACGTTGACCGCGACGAAGCATGGCGCCAGTACCTCGTCGCCATTACCTTCTGCGTCACCTACGGCGTTACATCATTCGCTAGTTACACAGAACAGAATGAACGTGGTCAAGATCTCATCCGCGAGATGTTCATTCGAGCACTCTCGTGCGTCGAAGACAACAACGCCCTCAGCGTCATTCGGTAGGAACAAACCGTCCGTCCGCCTTGCAATGTGAGGCAGACTGAGACCATCGGCGTGGCCATTCTCATGGCTGGCGGACCTGCCACTGTGTACGGACCACGCGCATTCGCCGCATTCCGCGAGTTTGCTCAGAAACCCGCGTAACGAATTCAAGCTGGCTTAGTGGCCGATTGACTTGTTGATGCGTACCGGAATGGTGCGAGGTCCGCGAACCTGACCGCCAGCCCACGTGACTTCTGCATCTTCACGAAGTTCAAAATCAGGAACACGCGCGAGGAATTCTTCAATCGCAACACGCATTTCCATGCGTGCAAGGTTTGAACCAACGCAACGGTGAATACCTGCACCGAATGCAACATGGCGGTTGTGCTCGCGGTCGATGATTACCTCATCGGGGCGCTCGAAATGCTTCGGATCACGGTTGGCTGCGGGGAAAGCCATCAGAATGCGATCGCCTGCCTTCATCGGGCAGCCTTCATATTCCATGTCTTCATTCACAAGGCGAGCCATCGTCACTGGTGAATATGCACGAAGGAATTCTTCAACAGCACTTGGAATGAGTTCTGGTTCTTGTACCAAGCGAATGCGATCTTCTGGGTGTGTCGCAAGATGCCACAACGCAGAACCGATACCGCTCCATGTTGTATCAACACCAGCAATCAACAACAGGCCGCACATACCGAGGATGAGACCATCGGGGTATGGCTCGCCGTCATGCTCTGCATGAACAAGCTCACCGATGAGGTCGCTTGTGCTTCCCGTTTCACGACGATTACGAATTTCGCCAATGAAGAAATCTTGAAGTTCAGCGCGTGTCTTGATACGAAGTTCTGGATTCGTGAGACCAGCTTCCAAAGTGTTGCGCACCCACGTTGTGAATTGATCTTTCATCGTGGTGGGAACACCCAACATCGTTGCAATCACTTGAGCAGGAATTTGTTGTGCGTATTCAACAGCAATGTCGGCATCTGGACGACCGGCGATTGAGTCCATCAACTCACGACACCATGCGCGTGTAAACACTTCCAACTCATCGACTGCCTTCGGAGAAAAATCTGGCAAGAGCTGACGACGAGTCCATGTGTGCATCGGTGCATCTACCGAAATTGGTGCCGCAGGAGCAGGACCGTATGCGCCTGAACCTGGTGCCTCTGCAGGAGGAACAACAATGATCTCGCGCGATGAGAACTTCTCTGGCTCTCGAGCCATCTTTGTGACGATGTCGTATGTGGTGGGCAACCAAGAGCCACCCCACTTGTCTGTATGCGCAATGGGGCACTGTTCGCGAAGGTCATCCCAGATCTCAAACGGATTCTCGATGTATTCCTTGCTGAAAATGTCGTACTCGCTGGTCCAGTCGATCATCTCGCTCATGGCTGCCCCTTTTGTTGGTTTCCCTTATGGTGAGAATAACTCTCCACTGGGAGTGACGCCAGCCACAGGCATACGATTCCCCCATGTCAAACCTTGAAGTTGTCCAGGATCCCGCCTCTTTGGGCCTTGACCCCCTACGCCTAGACCGCATTCAGACTCATTTCGCCAAATATGTCGATGAGGGCAAGCTTCCTGGCTTCCACATCACCGTTTCTCGTGCTGGCCAGCTGGCATACAGCACCAAGTACGGCCATGCCGATGTTGAGAACGCCAAGCCCATTGCGGACGACACGATCTACCGCATCTATTCGATGACAAAGCCCATCTGTGCTGTGGCCGCCATGATCTTGTGGGAAGAGGGCCTGTTTGAGATGCATGACCAGGTGAAGTGGTTCATCCCATCATTCGCCAACCAGAAGGTTTTCCGTTCCGGCACTCTCACTGCCCCACGCTTTGAACCAGTCACCGAGCCGATGGAGATGTGGCACCTCTTCACTCACACCGCTGGTCTCACCTACGGCTTTGTCTATTCCAATCCTGTTGATCAGATGTATCGCAACGCAGGTTTCGAGTGGGGCGTGCCACGTGATGCATCTCTCGCCGACATCTGCGACAAGTTGGCCGATCTCCCCCTCATGTTCCAACCCGGTACCGAGTGGGCGTATTCAATGTCCATCGACATCATCGGCCGCGTTGTTGAAGTTCTCTCAGGAATGTCATTGGGTGAATTCATGAAGAAGCGCATCTTTGACCCCTTGGGAATGACCGACACCGCATTCCATTGTGAAGCAGAGAAGTCAGACCGACTTGCGGCACTCTATGTTCCGAACCCGGCAGACAAGAAGATGCTCCGCAACGATGCTGCGGGTGCAGGCGCACTGCACGAACCAAAAGCACACCTGGGTGGTGGCGGACTTGTGTCAACAACATCTGACTATCTGAAATTTGCAGAAATGCTTCGCAACGGCGGTGAATACAACGGCGTTCAAATACTTTCTCCACGCACTGTTGCATTCATGGCATCGAATCATTTGCCTGACAATGCAGACCTCACGGCGTTTGGTCGTCCACTCTTTGCAGAGACCGCATTCGACGGAGTGGGGTTTGGATTAAGCATGAGCGTCACCATTGACCCTGTCAAGGCAAAAGTGCCTGGCAGCGTTGGTGATTACGGCTGGGGCGGCGCTGCAAGCACCAACTTCACGGTTGATCCGAAAGAAGATCTTGTGTACATGATCATGACGCAGCTCATGCCATCAAGCACGTGGCCATTACGCCCACAACTTAAGCAGCTGGTGCACCAAGCTCTCGTCGATTAGAGATTCGCTTCATCTGAGCAGTGAGAACTATCAGCATCACCACGCCTGTACCGATAATGACGAGGCCTTGAGCCATGTCGTTATCAATTGATTGATTAACAGTCATCACGACTCCGGTCACGATGCAAAAAGCTCCTGCAACCAATGTCTCCGAGGCAAGGAACTTTGTTCCGATAGCGAAAAGGGCGATTCCCGTCACGATTGGTATCACTCGCCCATTAGAGATGTCAGTTCCCAGTGTGATTGAGCCGATGACAACGAACAGCGAACCGACTGCGCGCGCAAAGTACGGTGCACCAATTCTTTGAGTTCCCACCACAGCAAGAGAAAGTCCTGATGCCACCATCAAGACTCCTGCGGCCCACCCTCTGTTCGGCGCAATCAATGCCCCCAACGAGAGCGCCACTCCATTCGCACCAACACAGAGTGCAACAGTGCCAGCAAACCTCGATGTCCGACAGCGATATAAGCCCCAGCCAAGAGCCGAACTCGTCAATATGAGTCCAATGAACTCTCCGCGCAACTCGGTGTTACTTAACAACACTGCCGTTGCACCCCCCGCACAACCCAATGCAGCAATTTCAAGTACCTCAGAGAAGCGATCACGAATGTCCGACCCAGATGACAATTTCCAAGAGCCGAATCCTGCCGCCACCGCAACGATGTACAACGAAGTCACAATTGCACCTTCAGATGCATCTTGAAGAGCAATCGCAAGAATACGAATCACACCCACGGCGATAATGAGGGCCGCAAGATACGTGATTAATTCACGAGGCGAAAATGACCACTGCGGAGCATCTGCAATCTCGGATGCTTGTTGCTCAGAGAGAATCCCCTGCGCGACAAATCCATCAAGTACTTCATTACGGGATTTCCGTTGATCCATATGCGTACTTTCTCACAATTTATGGGGTACGTGAGTACCAATCAACAAATTCAAAAGTTGCAGCATCTAATAACGGTGCAATCAGTGAAGCAAAAGAGACCGTCATGTGATTGTCATCTCGATACACAAGAACATTGCCCACGACAGTTGGACACGATGTTGTGATGCAGAACCAGTTCCGTACCCACAGCACCTGTTGGCCAGCTCGGTCAAAATCAACCAACATCTCATTCATGTCATCGCGATAAGCGACTCTCACACTCGGCGAGCATTGTTGAATGTTTGTGTAGCTGCGACTCAAGCACGTGGGCACATTTTGACCGGGATACGGAGTGTCTTCCATCAACACGGGCTTAATCCCACGACTTTCAAGTTCCGTTACAGTCCCTTGCAGTCCTTCTCGCCATTCCTTCTGCCACATTGGTTTGCGTGTTGACGCCGACAGCAATCTTTCAAATTGTGCAACAAACACAACTTGCACTCCGTCGGTCACCATCTGATCAAGAACATTTCGTCGCCATGGCGCGCATTCCTTGTACACCTTGCCGAGCACGCTGCTGAAAGTTGGGATTTCTGCCGGTGGACATCCGCGCTTTGTGTACGTAATGAGTTTCCAATTGCGCTTGATTGCAACCTTCTCAAATGCTGGGAACCACTGAGCAGCATGAGAGTCCCCATAAAGACCAACAACAATGGGTGATGTTTCATTGCCAAAGACACAGTTCTTTGGACGAATAGCGGAGAAACCCGCATGACAATTGTTGTTGTAAATAATCGGCATGTCAGAAAGAGCTCGTTGGAGACTCGGTGTGAGATTGCCCGGCAACCCTGTCATCGACGCTGCTTCCACAATTGCTGGTACTGGTTCCCCCCGTGATGGAAGATTGGGAGCTGTCGGCACCAGCGTGGTGGTGGTTGCAGCAAGGCCTGTAGGCAACGTTGTGTTGCCAATGACATTCGGAGTTGCCGCATCAGGACCTACCGTCATTGCTGGCGGATTGTTACGCGCAATGAGGCCTGCTCCAGCAACTAAGGCGATGATCGCAGTTGCCAGTGCAACCGCCCGAAGTCCTCGAAACGTGATGTTATGACGAATTGGATTTTCAATAAATCGAAATGAGAACTCCGAAAGTCCTAGAGCTATTGCAGTACACACCAACCCATCGATGACCGACAACTCACGATTGAAAGCTGCTGCAACAACAATCAAGATTGGCCAGTGCCACAGATAGGCAGAGTATGAGCGAGAGCCAAGCCATTGAAACGGTGACAAACGTAGAAGCGCAACTGGTGCCCACGAGGTCGCATTCCCACCGCGAAGCACAACAATTGTTGCCAACACAGGAACCAATGCCCATGGACCGGGAAAACGTGTTCTTTCGTCAAACTGCACAACAGTCACGACGATGCCGAGCAGTCCACACCATGCAGCAATTGCGCTTGCAGAACGAGCCCACTTCATTGTCATCATCGGCACCACTGCGATGAGTGCACCTGCAGCAAGTTCAAACGCACGTGTATGCGGCGAGAAGAATGCCCATGGCTGAGATGAATCCATCATGCGCATGCACAGAACAAAAGATGCGACTCCGACCACAGCAGAGAGAAGTCCAATACGGACGCGCACATTGACTCGACTCGTTGCAGTTGCACCAAGACAGATCAATGCAATCAGAACCGGCCACACCACATAAAACTGCTCTTCGACGGCAAGGCTCCAATAGTGCTGCAACGGTGACGGTGGCAATGTCGATTGCAGATAGTCCGCACCTCTACTGGCGAAGACAAAGTTGGAAGAGAACGTTGCAACAGCCAGAACGTCATTCGCAACAGAACGAAGACGAAGTGGTTCGAGCCAAATCCATGATGCACCAAGGGTTGCGACCGCAACGACTGCCGAGACGGGAAGAAGGCGTCGAACACGACGGGCATAGAACGACGACAAGGAAATCGTTCCACTGGACTCTTTCTCGGTCACTAACAACGAGGTGATGAGGAATCCGGACACGACAAAGAAAACATCGACCCCGACATATCCCCCCGCAAGGCCTGGAACCCCTGCGTGAAAGAGAAGAACGGCAAGAACCGCTATGGCACGTAAACCCTCAATATCCGCGCGCCGTTGCATCCCTACGAGTATGGCTTGCCTGTTCGCCCAAGATGAGCCACGACGCCTGAACCCATCTTGTGGACATGGGACACATACCCAATTAGCGACCGAATGCGTGCGCCAACGACCCTTCTTGAGTGACACACTGGAGGGGTGAGAAAAAAGAAGGAAGACTCCTTTGACACCATGATGCGTGAGAACATCCGCAGTGTCACGGCCTTTGCACTTTCCATCACATCAAACCCTCATCTTGCTGAAGAAGCAGTCCAAGAGACTTTCATTCGTGCTTGGCGATACTGGCCAACATTTCGTCATGAATCATCAGCAATTTCCTGGCTCATCACAATCTGTCGTCGAGTTGTCATTGACATGGCAAAGAAGAGCCGCGTTCATGAGCAACTCCCAGACAACGTCGTTGAGATCCGCGATCACTTTGCATCAACAGCGATCTACGACATGGTGCGAGAACTTCCACTACCGCAACGTGAAGTTGTCGTCCTCTGCGCTGTTCTCGGTTTTGACTATGAATCGGTTTCAACAACTTTGAACATTCCCATCGGCACCGTTCGTTCTCGATTGGCACGGGCTCGGGAACACCTTGGTCGCCAGCTCGATGAAGTGATTGCCATCTGATATGACAGGAATGTCCTGTCAGCGAGCGCGAGCTCTCGTCTTGCAGCCGATTTCAGATGCTGACGAAGTCGGCATTGCTCGACAGCACCTTCTTGATTGTCCACTCTGCGCGTCAGACACAGCTGATGACATGGTCGACTCCATCAGTTCCCGTCTCGACATCCTTCGAGAACCTGGCGGGACCCTACGACTCAGCCTTCTGGTGATTGCCAGTGTCCAAGTCTTTCTTGCACTTCCCTGGATCTTTGGCGAAACACTGATTTGGGGCCCTCGGTCAGACACAGCGGTTGCTCATCTCACTCGAGACGGCGTCATCGGACTTGTGCTCGGACTGGCAGGAGTCGCGGTTGCACTCACTCCCCGACTTGCCTACTTTGCACTATCAATCTGCGGCCTTCTCGTGACTTTGCAGGCTGTGGCGTTCATCATCGACCGTGCTAACAGCACGGCGCACCCTGTTTTTGAGACGATTCACGTCCTTGCAGTCTTGATTACTGCCCTGGTTGTGATCATCGCCTTCCCGCGCCGTACTCGGCGGTAGGTCAACGCCTCACATTCGTCTAGGGTTTGGAACACCATTTACTAAGACATTCTCAAGGAGTCACAATGGCACGTAAAACCCGTGTGTTTGCAGCAATTGCAGCACTTTCACTCGTCGTCGCAGCTTGCGGCGGCAGCAGCGACAGTTCAGATACCACCACAGCAGGTGGCGGTGCTCTCGAACTCGTCAAAGACGGTGCACTCACCGTTTGTTCAGACGCTCCATACGAACCATTCGAGTTCCAAGCCGAAGATGGCACCTGGACCGGATTCGACATGGACATCATGCGCAAGATCGCTGAATCAAATGATCTCGAACTTGAAGTCAGCGTTCAGCCGTTTGATGGCATCTGGTTGGCACCCGCTGCCGGCAAGTGCGACGTGGTTGCTTCTTCGATGACAATCACCGAAGAGCGCACACAAGCTGCCGACTTCACCGATACCTACTTCAACGCATTCCAGTCACTTCTTGTTCGCAAGGCAGATGCAGAAGTCTTCACAACGCTTGAGTCATTGAAGGGCAAGACAATTGCTGTTCAGACCGGCACCACCGGTGAGGCTTACGCAAAGGCAAATGCAACTGATTCAAAGATTCAGTCATTTGACGAAGCATCAGCAATGTTCCTCGCACTCGAATCAAACCAAGTTGATGCAGTTCTTCAGGACTACCTCATCAACAAAGAGCGCGCAGACAAGCAAGGCACATCAGCTGTCTCTGCAAAGTTTGAAGAGTCACCAGAGGAATATGGCTTCGCAGTCGAGAAGGGCAACACTGCTCTTCTTCAAATTCTCAACAAGGGAATCAAGGATCTTCGTGATTCAGGTGACTACGACACCATCTACAACAAGTACTTCATCGGTTAATTCGCCGTTGTAAACGTCACGTAAGGAAGGGTCATGGCAATAAGCAAGCGACAGCGAGCGATGTATACGCGTTATGCGATTTACACGCTCAGTGTTCTTGCAATAGTTGTCATGGCCCTTCTCGTTGACTGGACTCGCCTTGGCAACGCGATGTTCAAATGGGAAATTGTCAAGAAACAATTTCCCGACATCCTGACAAGTGCAGCAAAAAACACAGTCGTCTTCACGATTCTTGGTTTTGCTGGTGGACTCTCGTTTGGTCTTCTCTTTGCGTTGATGCGCCTCAGCAGCATCCGCCCGTACCGTTGGCTCGCCGCCACGTACATCGAAATCTTTCGAGGCATTCCGCTCCTCGTCACTCTTCTCGCTTTGGGCTTTGGTATCCCCATCGCAACCGGCTGGAACTGGCCGAACCCCTATCTCCAGGGTGCAATCCCCTTGTCTCTCGTGGCTAGCGCTTATATGGCCGAAACCATTCGTGCCGGAATCGAAGCGGTTCCTAAAGGTCAAATGGAAGCTGCGCGTTCGCTTGGTATGTCGTACCCACGCGCCATGATCACGATCATTATTCCGCAAGCATTGCGCATCATTGTCCCACCGCTCACCAACGAATTTGTTCTTCTCATTAAAGACACCTCACTGATCTCGGTACTTGGTGTTACCGCAGCAACGAAAGACCTTGCTCGCTTCGGACGCGATGGTGTGAATAGCAGCGCCAACGCCACACCACTCATCGTCGCTGGTTTGGTATATCTCGCAATGACACTTCCTCTCACGCAATTAGTTGCATACATGGAACGTCGCGCAAAGGCGGCTGGCAAATGAGCAACGAGACCCTCCTCATTGATGACTACGTCGTCAATGTCAATGACCTCAACAAGTCATTTGGTTCAAATCATGTCTTGCGCGGAATCGATCTTCATGTTCAACGTGGTGAGGTTGTGTGCATCATCGGACCTTCGGGTTCCGGCAAGAGCACATTGCTTCGTTGCATCAACATGCTTGAGCAACCAACAAGCGGCACCATTGTTGTTCTCGGACGTGAACTCACACATATCGACTGCGATATCGATGAAGCACGCACAAAAATCGGCATGGTCTTTCAACAGTTCAATTTGTTCCCGCACATGACAGCACTTGAAAACATCGCTGTCGCTCAACGCAAGGTACTTGGCCGCAGCAAAGCAGAAGCCGAAATGAAGGGCCTGCAGTTGCTCGCGCGTGTTGGTCTCACAGAAAAAGCTGATGCATATCCAGGACAACTCTCAGGTGGTCAGCAACAACGCGTCGCGATTGCTCGTGCACTCGCAATGGACCCCGATGTCATGTTGTTTGACGAAGCCACCAGTGCGCTTGACCCTGAACTCGTCGGCGATGTTCTCAACGTGATGAAAACGCTTGCTGAGGACGGAATGACCATGTTGGTTGTGACTCACGAAATGGGTTTTGCATCAAACGTTGCAACTCGAGTGGTGTTCATGGACGGCGGTGTCATTGTTGAGCAAGGACCACCATCACAAGTCATTAACGCACCGCAAGAGGATCGCACCAAATCCTTCCTCTCTCGCGTTCTAAACCACTAGACACCCACTGCCTAATCTGCGCCCTATGAGCACCCAGCGCGACAAGATCCAAGCACTTCTCACCCTCGCGCAGCACCCCAATACTCCCCAGGCAGAAGCCGAAACTGCTCTTGCTCTGGCATCAAAACTGATGCAGAAACATGGACTCTCCCATGATGACGTTGCCGATGCAAAGAAACCAGAAGACACCGCCGTCGTGGTGCGCCGTTTCTCAGTGCATGGTCCATACCGCGTGCGTCGACAGAACATTCTCTATGCCATCGGTCTTGCGCACTCATGCGCTGGGTACCGAGCAGATGACGAAGACGGTGCATGCATTGTCGTTTTCTACGGACGTGACGCCGACATCACTGCTGCGTACACGCTCTTTGGCGCAGCCGACATGATGGGGCTTCGCTTATTACCGAAAGGTGATCGCTCGTGGCGCACATCATGGTGGCAAGGTTTTCAACGCGGTATCACCGAAGCGTTAGCGGGCGCGAAGAAGGAATTCATTGCGGAGACTCCTGGCTCTGGCCTCGTGCTCGCCGATCGCATGAAACGTGCTCAATCTGAACTTCGCGCAAAAGGCCCTCGTCTCACCGGTGGGTATTCGTACTCCGACACATCATCAGGGGCCTACAACAGTGGGCATTCTGCAGGTCGTGGATTCTCTTCTGGTAGTCGATCATTTACCAGTGGTGTTCGTGGAGAAATAGGGTGACATCCCTTCAGCAGTTCATTGAGGCGGCACACCATCGTGCCAATGAATACTCACGCTGCACTCCCGAGCAAGCGCTTGTCTATGCATGTGAAGACGTGGTCGAGCATGAACTTGGTTCTCGAGAGATTCTCTCCTCCGAAGCAGACGCAATCATCAATGACATTTGCCATGCTGAAGACATTGAAATTCCCACCATTCTCATTGCACGTAAGAGCAAGTCGGCACTAGCGCTTACCTACATCGATGAGAACATCATCTGCATTCGCGGCAAATCCACCACGATGTCCACCTTGTTACACGAGCTTGCCCACGCGGTGGTCGGTGCGGAATCACACGGAGTTCTCTTTCGCGATGAACTCGCTCGCCTCAGCCGGAAACACATCTCGGTCTCCTATGCAGCCCTTCTGCATTCGGTCTATTGCGGGGTCGGTCTTGAAATGTCGCCCTGGCCGGCGACTGGGGCACGACGCAACTAGAAGCGTCCACTGGCCCGTCTCAACAGTGGCAGAATTCGTGTATGACCACTGCACCTTCCGCGGATGACCTCTACGCATTTCTCTCCACCACGCGCTCTATTCGGCGTATTACCGACGCACCTGTCAGCGATGAAGTGCTCAACCGAATCATGCAAGCCGCAGTGTGGGCGCCAAGTGGCGGCAATCGTCAACCATGGCGCATCATCGCTGTTCGTGACCGCAGCATCAAAGAACGCATTGGCCGTCTGTATTCAGCAGAGTGGGACAAGTACGTGGAATACAACGTGTCGAAGTTTGAAGGACATCCACCAGCTGTCCTTGCTCAAGTACGCGAGGCGTATGCAGGGGGAACACGTCTTGCAGAAACTTTGGCTGATGTGCCAGTCCTCGCAATGTTTATTCACGATCCGTCAGCGCTCTATGTCACCGATGCAGATCTCGGTCGTCATCCGGTTGTTGGTGGCGCATCGCTGTACCCCGCAGTGCAGAACTTTTTGCTTGCCGCACGCGCAGAGGGTTTAGGCGGCGTTCTCACCACGTTGGTCTGCAATAGAGAAACTGAATTGCGCGACATCTTGAAGTTCCCCACCGGCTGGGGTGTGCATGCGATGGTGCCTATCGGGTATCCGCGCGGCAATCATGGCCCACTCACACGTGCGCCGATGGAAGAAATGACATCCATCGATCAGTGGCGTGACTAGTTAGTTACTCACTTGTAGCGGAACGCCACGCAACATCTGTTGGCCAACGACCAGTGCCACCATCTTCTACGAGGAATCCAGACAAGGTTCTATTCGTATTCTTCATTCGCCATTGCAACATTGCTTGCGTGAGCGGAAGTACAACAGCTGGGTCAGTCGTCAATGTACGCCACGTTGGATCCGCTTCAATGTCAAAACACAGCCAGTCGCCATCAGCGAACTGAACATATGCATGAGTGTCACTTCGGTGTACAGCCAAACTCATTGAGTCAAGATGACGCTTCCAAGGCGTGTCGTGTGGATACACAGGAATCAAAGTGGAACGCCAGTCATATTCCCAGTGGGCAGCGTCACGCCAAAAGGGTGGTTCCTCTCCGGCGAGGTATGGCGTTAATGGAAGTCCGTCGCACTGTGCAGGAACCGGCTGGTCCAACATGTCGCACAACGTCGGCATGATGTCGACATTCTCTGTGAACGCACGCACCACTGTTCCATGCGCTTGTGTCTTACGAGGATCTCGCACGATTGAGACGATGTGTTGACTAGTTTCCCAGTAACCCACCTTCTCTTTCAGTCCATGATCTCCAAGAAGTTCCGCATGGTCTGCCGTGACGATGATGACCGTGTTCTCCCACTGACCCGATTCTTCAAGCGCATCCCACACACGACCCAGTTGTGCATCTACTTCGCTGATCATGCCGAAGTATTGGGCACGCATATGTGCCAGTTCTACTGCATCAGTCGGTGCTTTCGTGCCGTCTAACAACAGCATGATCTCGTGAAAAGGTGGAACAGTTTCTGCCGGCGAAATCGGATCACCCACTGTTGCGGGGTCGTACATCGTGCTGAAGTGCCCGGCAGCGGAATACGGCGGATGGGGACGAATGAAACTTGCGTGTGCAAACCACCCTTGCTCTTGTTTCTCAATCCAAGACAACAACTCATTTGTCAGGAAAGTCGAGACGCTTGCCTCTGCTGGTCGTTCGTTTTCGGTGAGGAGCAACCTTCCAATACCCATATTGGTGTTGAACCCTTGCGCCTGCAGCCATTCACGCCACGGATCAAATTGTTGAGTGAGATCTACTTCGATATCGAAACCTGGCAACACGCCTTCATAAGTAGACAAACGAGGATCATCGGCACTGTCCGTCACACGTGGATCGATTGCCTGATCTGTGTACCCAAAGAGTGCAGGTGCATACCCTGCCCGCCGAGCCATGAGAGCAACATTGTCAAACGACGCATCAAGTGGCGTTCCATTGGCAACAACACGATGATTCATTTGATACATACCGGTATACAACGATGCGCGTCCGGGCGCGCACGGTGATGCTTGGCTGTAGTGGCGTGCGAATCGCACACCCTTTTGCGCCAATCGATCAAGATTCGGAGTCTTCACGACTGGATGATCAGCTATAGAGAGACAGTCTCCGCGGAACTGATCAAGAGTGATGAAGAGAACATTGAGACTCATGGCCGCTGGCCAGTTGTCAGAAAAGTTCGAATATCAGCAATGGCGCGACGATCTTGCGCGGTGAAAATGTGGCCGCCCTCATAAATCGACAAAGTTGCGTTGGGTATCCGCTTCACGATTTCTTCCGAGTTCGAAACGGGCGCAATGCCATCGAAGCGGCCAGCTGTGACAAACACAGGAGCTGTCACCTGATGCAATCTGTCGCTCACGTCGTGACCAATTCGAGCACCAAGTTGCAATATCTCTCCCTTGATGGTGTCCTTTGATTTCGGGACTGCGGCTTGTTCATTGCGCATTGCCACCATTGCTGCATCATCAGGATGAGTTGCCAACCACTCAGGCGTAAACCGAGTATCGGTCAATGTGGCGATGCGCGCAGCACGCTCATCGGCAGGCAATGTGCCTAACTCATGCAACGGATACGACGCACCAGCATCTCCACCGGCCGACGTACACAACAGCACCAACTTCTCAACGCGCTGTGGATAACTCACCGCGAACTCTTGTGCGACCATGCCGCCAAAGCTGATGCCAACAACTGCGCACGTCTCCCAACCAACATGATCAAGCAATGCAGCGCCATCTTGTGCGTATTGAGCCATGGTGTACGGGCCATCAGGAATACTCGTTTCACCAAGCCCACGTTGATCATGAGCCAACACTGTGCATGATTTTGCAAGAGCACTAATCAAGAGCGCAGCGGACTTCAAAGTGGCACCCGACCCATTGAAGAACAACACTCGTGGTCCACTTCCGCTCACCTCATAGTTGATGGAAATTTCAGAGCGTTCGAACTTCGGCACGTCAACATTCTTCCATCTCATGGGTATCCACCATTCACGGTGCTACACAAGCCACTATCAATACCCGTGCAAACGTTTGTTGATGGAGTCAAACGCTCACTCGCTGAGCAACTTGATGTACTCCCTTGGCGACGAGTCACACTTCCTGGTCTTGATGTGGCTTGGGTCGGCATGAATGTTCCCTCCATCGATACCGGTGGTCGGCCGTGGGTTTGGGAAGTTGTGACACCGACTCAATATGAGGCATCCCATCGCATGCAAGACGACCCCATGGTTCTTTCCGTTGCACAAGACACTGTGATCGCAGAGGTGAACCACCGCGACCACTCCGGACCCATCATGCGGATGCAGGTTCCCGTGAAGGACACCCCTGACAGCGTGTCCGTCGCGGGCGGCATTGACCCCGACGGCCCTTGGTCTGTTCGTTTGGAGACCGGCTGGACCGTCCAAGCCATTGGCAGTGCAGCCCAATGCTGGATTGACCGTGAGGCCCCCGGCAGTGCCCGCCTTGACACCCCCGCTCCCCAGCTTTCCCCTCATCAGCGTTACAAGTTGCACCCTGCCATTGACATCGAATCGGCAGCCTTTGATCGCTTGCTTACACTCGACCCTGATGATGCGGCCATGGTCACCACCCTCCTTACTCGGGTTCACGAGGCACTGCGGCCCTACCGCTAAATCCTCACGCCCTCCATACTTGGAGGCGCTGTGATTACGACCTACGCCCTGTCTTTACCCACGGTTGACTGCACCGAGGAACAGCGCATCGCGGTCATCGACATCGTGAGCGACTGGCTCGTCGAGCATTATCCACTCGACGCTCGTGGTCCAGGTACCACAGTCCGTACGCGCGAGTCCTCTGATGATCCGGTGTTTCGTCTCACGATTACGGAGAGCGCACCAGGAAATTCTCATGTTGAAACATTGACAATCAGCGTTGTGATGATTGCCGATGTCCTCACCTTCGACATTCGCATCTCGTCCACCCCGACCGCATCACGAGTTATTCCTTTTTCATCCCCCATGCTTCCTGTTCGTGTTGCGCATCTTGTCAAGAAAGTTCTCACTGCAGTTCCCTCTGAAGATGCGAATCGTTACATCACCGATGCACCCACAGTTGTGAAGGACGAATTAGGTGGACAGGAAACAGCAGCATTTGTTCTCGCACCAAGCCGTCGCTTGCCGGTTCTTGTTGAAGTCGTCGATTTTGAACGCAATACCCCACTCTTAATTGCAATGGGAGCTGGTCCACTTGTTGGTCTCGTTCATGTGGTGCAGATCACTACTGCCGATGCACTGCGCGGGTTTCTTTCGCTTACTGGTTACACCTTGGTGGGACCTGGATGTGTTGTCGTCAACTGGGCAGGCAATACAGAACCTGAAATCGTTCATCGACGCGAATTACCGAGCGCCTCTGAAAACAGAGAGCGCGCTCGCCTCGTGCAGTTGATTCTCGAAACTGCAGCTCGCTCAATTGCGGCTCCTCGTGTACCAGCACCTCCACGTCGCGATGAAGATTTGGCTGAACTCATCTCACGCGAAGTAACAGTCACAAATGAAATCGTGAGCGAAGACCAAGCAATTCACATTGAACAACTCGAATCATCCATTGATGAACTAGAAGCTGCTCTCGCCGATGCCGACCGTCGCCTAGCTGAACAGCGCGCACAACTAGAACAAAAGGGCGGTCAGCTTGACGAGTTGATTCTGCGCAACGTCTCTCTTGAGATGCAGGCGGGAAACACCGCCAACACTCGGGCGGTTGCATCGATGACAGAAGCGCTCCGATTAGCCCAAGAACATTGCCCTTTCTTGGTGTTTCACTCTCGCGCCATTGAATCTGGCGAAGGCCTAGAGGGACCCGAGCCTGTCAGTGTTCTGCAAGATCTTGTTCGCCTAAACGAAGTGGCCCGTGCCTGGATGTCGGGCGAAATCACCGGCACAAGCATCAAGTTGGCATGTCGTCAAATGGGTCTTGACTTTGCCCCAGATATCTCTGCCACTGCTCGACAGAAATACGAAGAGGACTACCTCATTGATTGGCGAGGAAAAATAGTTCGCGCAGAAGCACATCTTCGTCGTGGCAGAAAAGCCCACCTTGTGCGTATCCATTTGTATTTCGATTCCGAAACGCAACAGGTGGTTGTCGCATACATCGGCCGTCACCTTCGTGACAAGGGCTCGTCCTCGTAGCGCGCCTAATCTACTGATGTGAACCGACGCAAGATTCTCAAAGGTATAGCCCTCGTCCTCGTCGGCTTTTCACTCCTCACAACTTTCTCTGTTACTCGTTATGTGTTGGCGCACCCCAACGAACCGCTACAGCAAAACATTGCGTCGTGGGCGCGCAACAATGGCATGGGTGCGGTTGTCGACCAGTTGGAAGTGTGGCTACACAACGAGCCACCCGCCGTTGCCCCCGTCGACACACTGGCCCTTGTCCCCTTTGATACTGATCCGCCACAAGCAACCACTACTCTCCCAACAGACAGTGCCACAACAACGACCGCACTTCCGCCTGAGAACACAGCACCAGCAGTCCGACGCCCCATGAAGGCAACACAGTCGTGCCCTGCGCCTACCAACATTGTGACCACCACTCTTGCCCCTGGTGAAACAACGACAACCACCACGACCACGACCACCAGCAGCACATTGCCTGGTGAGACGACAACGACAACCACCACCACTCTTCCAGCTCGACCAACCGATGTTGAAGCTGTCATCTCGCCCGCCATCAAGGGCGAAGGTGCATGGCGAGCAATTGCAAAAGTTCGCAAAGAGCCGATGATCTATGCGACGTCTATTCGCCCATTGTGGTGTTACGGCTCCGTTGTTGCCACGATGGCTACCTACGACCCAACAAAAGTTCGAGCTGCACTGTTCAACGGCACCGAAATTCCTGGTGGAAAAGGCTGGAAGAACACATCAAGCATTCGCGGGGCTGCCGTGCGATCCCTCATCGCCAGTTTCAACGGCGGATTCCGTTTCGAACATGAACCTGGCGGATACATCACAGAAGGTCGCACAATTCGAAAGATGCGAAAGGGCTATGCGACATTCGGCATTCGCCCTGATGGCACAAGCACCATTGGTATTTGGGGCGAAGACATGAAACCCGACGAAGAGTGGGCATCACTTCGTCAGAATCTTCCGCCACTTGTTGCCGAGAACAAATCTGTGTACGCCTCTTACAAGGAAGTCGACTGGGGTCAAGACTTCGATAACAAAGTCTTTAGTTACCGTTCTGCTGCATGTGTTCGCATGGACGGATTGATGATGTTTATTGCAGTTGGCAAAGTCAACATCGGAATGCTTGCCGACACACTCGTCATTCTCGGCTGCCGCACTGCCATGGAACTAGACATCAACGGCACATGGCCATTCTTTTCGACGTATTCCAACTTCGGAAAAACGAACCGACAAGGAAGAACAATTGACACTCGGATGGGAGACCCCGACCGTCATCTCAATGGTGCCACCAAGGATTTCATTGGGCTTTTTGACCCTCAGACATTGAAGCCCGGTGCGGTCAAGTAACTAGCGAGGCGCCAACTGATACTGGCCGAGCAAACGTGGTGCCCCACCATCAGTGGTTGTTACCACGCCATCGTCAACAAGCTTGCGTAAGTGCGACCACACACTGCGGCGCGCCGGACGATGTAAACGCTTATCGATGCTTGCGTAGAGCACTTTCACAATGCCAGGAATCGTGTCATTGCCAAGAGCAATCTGTTCCACAATCTGCTTCTCGCGCTCCACACGATGTGCAAGATACGCATGCAGGAAAGGTTGTGGATCAGTGACAGGGCCGCCATGGGTGGGCCAGAGAATGGCATCGCGGCGAGCAATGACTTTCTCCATGGATGCAAAGTACTGACGCATGTCGCCATCGGGTGGCGAAACAACCGTGGTGGACCAACCCATCACGTGGTCACCCGTAAACAATGCTCGATCAATATCCATCGCAACACTGAGATGGTTCGAGGTATGGCCAGGAGTCGCAACAGCAGTCAGTGAGAACTCCGATGTCGTGAGAAAAATCTCTCCGTCTGTCACTGCAACATCTGGTGCAAACGCCAAGTCAATAGTTTCGCGCTCTTCGTCGCTTTCGTTCTTCTTCTCTTCGGGGTCATCCTCCGAAGGGTCATGATCATCTTCTTCAACGAATCCCTCATACACCTGATGCGGACCGATGGCGTATCGCGTCGCATTCGTTTCAGCATGCAGCCATGCAGTGAGAGGTGAATGGTCTGAGTGGCAGTGAGTAACCACGATTCCCACAACATTGCGTCCCGCTAATGCCTCATGCAATGCGTCGCGATGAGAATCCAGTTCTGGACCCGGATCAATCACGACAACATCTTTTGTTCCGAGGATGTACGTGCCCGTACCGTGATAGGAAAACTTTGAAGGGTTCTTTGCAATGACGCGCTGAATGAGCGGTGTCATCTGCTCGGCAACGGCATACGGAGCATCGTCGATGCGGGGAACAAAGGGAATCGCCACAGTCAAAACCTAGATGTTCACCGCGCGGACACTACCCACCGGCTTGCCATGACCCAGCACTACCTCAGTGACTGAGTCCGGAACTGCAGACACATCAACGCCGAGGCGCTGTAAAGCCGCCAGTAAAACAGTGGCAGTTCCACGGCCCGACCCATCCGAGAGCTTCAGTGCCACGGCCCGACCATCGCTCATAGCGGCAACATAAATGGATTCAGCGCCATCCTTTGCAGCCAAGCCAGGGATGGCAGCAGAAATAGCTGTTGCATGTCGATCATCACCAGCAACCAAATGCGGGTGCTTTTCCATCGCCTCAAAAATCATGCGACCATCAGACCCAGCATCACCAACAGCGAGAGCGCGCATTGCACGTGCCAGACGATGAAGTTCAATCATGTGCGCAGGTGCACCACATCCATCTGTGCTGATGGCAACTGGCGGAGCACCCGTGACTTCAGCAATCGTCTCTGTGATCGCAATCTGCAAGGGATGATCTTCGTGCAGATAGTCGTTCGTCGACCACCCATTAATCACGCACGTTGCCAACATGCCTGCGTGCTTCCCACTGCAGTCCATCTGCAGCGCAGTCTTTCCACGCCCAGTTCGAATTGATTCATGTGCTGACGGAACATGAACACAGAATCCAGGTGTATTCAGCAGTGCTGATTCGTCAAGACCAACACCAGCAAGAATGCTGAGCACCATTTCTTGGTGAATGGCTTGCCCGCTATGACTTGCACAGACAAGCGCTAACTGATCTGCGGGTAAGGAAAGCCCCGCACGAACCATGGCCAGCACTTGAAACGGCTTTGTCGCTGAACGCGGAAAGATTGTGACGTGTGGATCACCAACACTGAATTCGATCTCACCATGCGAGTCAAGAGCAACCAACGCACCGAAGTGAATGCTTTCGTCAATTCCACCACGCGACACAATTGCCAGCGGAGCAAACTGCGTCGGTGACACACCTGTCATGACACTTTGTTTTTCTTCGTCTTCTTTTCCCGAATTTTTGTCGGTGCAATGTGCGTCAATGGGTCATCAATGACATCGTGTCGCACGCCCCATGCAGAGATCAGTGCCTGCCCCATCGCAACTGCAGGCAGAGCAAGAAGTGCACCAATTGGTCCAAGAACTGCGGCACCCGCGAGTGCTCCACCAAATGCCAATGCCGGGTGAAGTTCAAGTGTCCGCGCTGTGATGCGTGGCGAGAAGAGGTAGTTCTCCACTTGTTGATATACGAGGATGAACACAAGGATGATGAGAGCTTTTGTCGGTGATTCAATGAAAGTGAGCAACACCGGTAGGACTCCAGCCAAGTACGTACCGATGACGGGCAAGAACTGCGAAATAAGACCCACCCACAACGCCATTGCAATCGGAGCAGGAGCACCCACTGATTGGAGAAGAATCCAATGGAAGAACGCTGACAACACCGCAAGTAAGGCACGGGAATACAGGAAGCCACCTGTTTTTGTGATTGCAAGTTCCCAAGCATCAAGAACTCCACGTTGACGCTCTGGTCGTAAGCGAGAACAAATCACACGGCGAAGACGGGGACCGTCCGCAACTAGGTAGAACGCAAACAAGAGAACAGAAAAACCTTGGAAGAGAGCACCCACAGCTTGCACGGACACTTTGAAAGCATTATCTCGCTGACCAAGAATGAACTTCTGCACTGGTCCATTCGGATCGGAGATTGATGCATTGACTTCTGCAGGGTCGATGTGTGAGTTGCCAATGTCGTTGATGATTTTGACAGTGTCGTTCACATACTGCTCACTGTTCGCAAGCAAGTCAGCAACCTGCTGAGCAACAATGGTGCCCATCGCGGCAACAAAACCCAGGGTCGCAACGACGAGTGAGACCAAAAGCAAAGCGGTGGCAGATCCACGTTTCATACCCCGCGCCGAGAGTCGATTCACCGCAGGCTCAAGTGCCAGTGTGATGAACGTTGCCACCAACAGCAGCAAGGCAATTGAACTCAACTTTTGAACAGTGTTTCGCACCAAGTAGGTGGCGAGAAAACCAAGCCAGAAAAGGGCAATCGCCTTGATCACCCATTTCGGCATCTTGCCGCTTGCATCTACTGGGGTGCTTTGTATGTCGCTCACCTAACGAATCGTAGTGTTCGCCAAGAGGTGACACATTCGCAGGTGCAATGAACCGCAATTAATGGCACGATGAGGGCATGGTGCATCTCCCCGATTCTCTCAACGAACGCGTGGAATCGGTACGTACTGCCCTGGCAGATGCATTACGAGACCGTGTGATCGGTGACAATGCCGAGGACAAGCAGGCTGCAGTCATGCTCGCACCAGGACCCCGTTGGTTCGCCCCTGACCGACCCATCCACAAGGTGCATACCGACGCATCCATGTTCATTGGTGGCATGCGGGCTCTTCTTTTCCAGTCACTACATCCACTTGCGATGGCCGGTGTCGCACAACACTCTGATTACCGCACTGATCCGTGGGGTCGCCTCCAGCGCACCGCCGACTTCCTTGCTGCAACCACCTTTGGCCCCGCAGACCTCGCACAGCAAACCATCGATCGCATTCGCACCGTGCATACCCGTGTTGTCGGCACCGCATCTGACGGACGTGCATACTCAGCCAATGACCCTCATCTTCTTCGGTGGGTGCACGTTGCAGAAGTCGACAGTTTTCTTCGCGCGTATCAGGCATACGGTGCCGACACGCTCACGGCGGAAGAAGCAGACGGCTACGTCGAAGACATGGCAGTGATTGCCCGTGCACTCGGAGTACCCGCACCACCAACGTCTGTGCAGGGACTTCGCGATCAACTTGCGATGTACCGCTACGAGTTAAAAGGCACCACAGAATCTGCTGACGTCGCAAAGTACTTGTTGCTTGAGCCCCCACTCCCCTTCACGTCGAAGATCCCGTACTCACTCATTAGTGCGGCAGCAATTGCTTTACTTCCAGTGTGGGCACGCGTAGAACTAAAGCTTCCGTACTTGCCTGTTGCAGAAATGATTGTCGTCAAGCCGATCGGACAATTTGTTGCATCAACAATTCGTTGGGCAACAGCCGTCAACCAGCCAGAGACAAACGCAGCTGCAGTTACCGACAGAGTCGAGACAGCTTCGAACTGAGATCACCATTGTCGCCAACTTTCACGGCGTCTAATCCCAACCACTGAGCCATCAACTTCAGTTCGGTCGCGAGTTCGGCTACGACATGCTTGAGATCAACTTCTGGTTCGCTGTATGCACCAGGAACAAGCAACACACCCGCTTGACGATCTGCCTTGAGATCAACACGCGCAACAATCCGGTCACCTAATACAAACGGCAATACGTAATAGCCATACACACGCTTTTCCTGCGGCGTATAAATCTCAATGCGGTAATGGAAATCCCAGAGGCGCTCAATACGTGGCCTGCACCACACCAGCGAATCAAATGGCGACACCAGAGCGCGCGTATGCACACTGCGCGGCTTCGCAGCACCGGGCACCATGTACGCGACATCGCGCCACCCTTCCACGCGTACTCGTTCAAGATTCCCCTGTTTCACAAGTTCTGCCAGTACAGGCTTAGCTGCTCCAGGTTTCTGTCGGTGATAATCCAAGAGATCACTAGCCGTCGCAATTCCTAAGCTTTTTGCAGCCAAAAGAAGCAATTCGCTGCGTGCTTCGAATTCTGTCGGAGTCTTCGCCTTCAACACTTCAGCAGGCAACACATGGTGTGGCGCAAAGTACATGCGTGCGAAATCATTCGTTCTACGTTGCGCAGTGATTTCGCCAGTCCAGAACAAATACTCCAGCGCAGCCTTACCGTCGTCCCAGTCCCACCACGAACCTTTGGGGCCAGTGCGTGTCTTCACGTCACCGGCAACAAGAGGTCCGTCGTTGTAGACACGATCACGCACTTCTTGCACGAACTGTGGCTTTGACTTCGCAAATTTTCGTAACCCAGGCCACATTGTCCCGTTCCGGGCATCTTCCATTCGCCAACGAATTAGTCGATGCATTGACGATGGAAGGTGCGATGCCTCATGGCACCAGTACTCAAAGAGTTCACCGTCGGCCGTTGCATCAGGAATCAACGTGCGAGGATGATCTCCCAATCGCGAAAACAACGGAAGTTCCTGACTTCGTACAAGCACATTGACCGAATCAATTTGAATCAGTCCAACGTGATCGAGAACTTTTCGAAGGTGCCGTCGATCCACACGACCCGTGGGACGTGGTGATGCGAAACCTTGTGCGGCAAGTGCAATACGCCTTGCCGAAGCGAGACTGACTTCAGTCAGCGACAGTGATGGTGACACTGTTGATCACCACATCTGTTAACGGACGATCGCCGCGTGTAGTTGGCACGTTTTGCATTGCATCAACAATGTCGAGGCCCTTCACGACTTGACCGAACAATGCGTATGCAGGTGGCAATGAAACGCCGCTTGCGCCGCTAACGATGAAGAACTGTGAACCGTTGGTGTTCGGGCCGGCGTTTGCCATTGCTACTGAACCAATTTGGTACTGACCAGGCTTTGGCAATTCATCACCGAAGCGGTAGCCAGGGCCACCGGTGCCGGTGCCTGTTGGGTCTCCGCCTTGGCACATGAAGCCATTGATGATGCGATGGAAGATGATGCCGTCGTAGTAGTGGTATCCAGCGAGATACACAAAGTTGTTCACGGTGCGAGGCGCGTTGATTGCATCAAGTGCAATCACGATGGTGCCCAAGGTGGTCTCCATTGTTGCGGTGTAGCGCTTCGATGGGTCGATGCCCATCTCTGGTGCTTCAGGGAACTTCTGGGTCTTTGGTGCGGAACCGTCAAGGGCTGGGAAAGGCAAACTCATGCAGGCGAGGCTACAACGACCATCGCGCCGTGCCTCTTTCGCATTGCCCCACCTTGCCCGCCTACGATGACGAACGTGAATCCAGAAAGCCCACTCGACCTTGACACCATGGAACGCGACTTGGCAGATGTCGAGTTCGCACTAGGTCGTCTCGACAATGGCACCTACTGGAATGACGAGATCACCGGAGAGCCCATTGAGCCCGGTCATCTTGCAGCGCACCCAACGGCTCGCCGCAATCCCTGAATTTCAGTGAATGATCTCGCTCACATGAGCGAGCGATTTAGTTCTCGCGAAGTTTTGACAAGAGACGAAGAATCTCGAGGTACAGCCACACCAAGGTGACGGTGAGGCCAAGTGCGCAGAACCATTCCATGTGTGCTGGCAACTTGTTCGCAACGCCTTGCTCGATGGTGTCGAAGTCAAGTGCGAGGTGGAATGCAGCAAGGCCGGCAACCAACACGCTGAATCCGATGCCCAAGGGGCTTGCATCGTTAATGAATGATGGGTAGCCAGCAAAGATTCCGATAACAAACGAGATCAAGTAGAAGCCCAACAGTCCGAGTGTTGCGCCCATAACAATGCGGCGGAACTTGTTTGTCACTTTTACGACACCGCTGCGGTACAGCAGCAACATCACAATGAATACACCCATCGTTGCGCCGATGGCTTGCGTGACAATTCCGTCGTACATCTCGGAGTATGCGCGACTAATCGCACCAAGAACAATGCCTTCAGCAAGTGCATAAATAGGAGCTGCGATCTTTGCGGTGTGTGGCTTAAATGAGGCAATCAGTACTGCAACAAGTGCAACAACGAATCCACCAAGCACCCAACCCATTGGAAGTTGCACTGCTTGACCAGGAATTGGTTCGTCGATCGACATCCATGTGAAAGTCGCCGACGCAAGAATCAGAGCCAACAGCATGATGGTGGCGGACGCAGTGCCCTTCACTGTCATCAATCCACCATCCCAGCGGCTCACCGGACCATCGGTCACCGGCTGCGGAGTGGGTGGTGCCCACGTGTTGTTCTGCTGATCGAGGTTTCCAAGGCCGAGGGCCTTGTTGTTCAAAATGGGATTTGCCATGCCCAAAAACTAACTCTTATCGGGCTTTGTGGGGCGTCAGGCCTGTGTATAACTATTTGTTCCCTCTTCGGCTGTGGGGCTCCATGGTGCGCTCGGTATCCTGCAACTTGTTCAGGCCAAATGGCTCTGAATCACTAACGAAAAGGCGAGGTTTCAGGGTGGCTAAGGATCGGATTGATCGCGACGAGGAAGACCTCGTCAGGCTCTACCTCACTGACATCGGTCAGTACACCCTCCTCACCAAGGATGACGAAGTTCGTCTCGCCAAGGCCATCGAAGCAGGCAAGATCGCCCTTGCCGAACAAGAAGCTGGCGACGCAAAGACTCTCACCGCAACGAAGCGTCGTGAACTTCGTAAGGCCATCCGTGAAGGCGAAATCGCTGAGCGTGCATTCGTGCAGTCAAACCTTCGTCTCGTTGTCTCCATCGCAAAGAAGTACCAAGCATCTGGTCTTCCACTTCTCGACCTCATTCAAGAAGGCAACCTCGGCCTTATGCACGCAGTTGAAAAGTTCGACTGGCGTAAAGGTTTCAAGTTCTCCACCTATGCAACATGGTGGATCCGTCAGGCAATCACGCGCGGTATCGCAAATACCGGTCGCACCATTCGCCTCCCGGTCCACGCGGGCGACACACTTGCTCGTTTGCAGAAGGCTCGCTCGCGACTCGAGCTCAAGTTTGGACGCCCTGCAACTCTTGCCGAGTTGTCAAAAGAAGTAGAGATGCCTGAAGACAAGGTCACCGAAGCATTACGTTTCGCTGCTGAACCATTGTCGTTGTCAGAACCTCTTCGTGAAGATGGCGATGCTGAATTGGGCGACGTCGTTGAAGACCGTTCTGCAGAGTCACCATTCGAAGTTGCTGCAACTGCATTGTTGCCAGAAGAGATTCAGCGTTTGCTTGCACCACTTGATGAACGCGAGCGTGAGATTCTTCGTTTACGTTTCGGTCTTGACGGCAGCGGTGAAGGTCGTACCTTGGAAGAGGTCGGCGAACACTTCAATCTCACACGTGAGCGCATTCGCCAGATCGAAGCTCGTGCGATGAGCAAACTGCGTCACCCGTCGTCTGACACTGGTGCACGCGACCTTCTTTCGGTGTAAAAACACCAGCGCTTACGGCGCTGTACGAATAATGCGTGTCACGCCATCAACGGCAGCTACTAAGCCCACGCCTATCATCACTGGTATCGCTGTTCGTGCGAGCCACATTGCATCAAGGCCCGGAATGTACGCAGCGCGTACTTGATCTGCTGTTAACCATGCACCAACGACAAGCGCTGCACCTGCACCTGCATTCAGCGACAAAGCGATGTGCATCGCTCCAGGGCGAATGAGACGTATTGATGCTGCAATGGCAATCGCCGCAGCACCTGCACAGAACATCAACATCACCGGGGTGATCTGAGCACCTTTCGGCAAGCCCGTGAACTCCAATAATCCAGTAATGACACCAAGCAAAGACGCACCGACGACAAGCGCAAAGAAACTACGACGACGCAACAGCGACAACACCACCGCAATTGCGACAGCGGGAATGATGAATAGCCACCACGCAGCGCTTGCTTGATCACGCAGATACAGAGTGCCCGACACAACCGTTGCTTTGCCCGCAATCGTCATCGGAATGTCCCACTTCAAAACAGTTCCATTTGCATCAACAGTTGCTGGCTCTAGTGGGCTCATCCAGTGGGAACGATGATCGTGCCACATCGCAATGCCGTCCACAGACAGCGTTCGCCATTGTGGGACTGCACCCGGTTTCATCTGCGAAGTGTCAACGTTTCCATATCGGTCGCCATTAAGAACTGCGGTGACGGAAGCATCGTTGATCTCAACAAGACCGTTTTCATTGATGCGCAAGTACGGCTCTTTGTCATACCCCCGCACCTCGGCTCGCACGCCGACAGCCGTCAATCTCACGAACGTATCGGCACCCACAATTTCGATCTTCACCCCATCTGGCACGGCAGGAGAGATTTTCTCGATGACTGACTCGGTATTGCGCGGCTGCACACTGTCTCCAGAACCCAGGTGGGCGGGAGCCAATGGCAACAGGGAAAGCAGTCCAACGAAAAGGCGCACACCTGAACGGTACTGCCACATAGGCCTGCGATACATAGTCTGTGTCAATGACCACAGTGGGCTCCGACATCGTTCTTCTCGTCAGCGACAATGTGTGGCAGCGAGAAGGGACAAACATCACCTCCTTCGCGCCAGGCATCACCCCCATCATCTACGAAGGTGATGAGCCGTTGCCCGACGACATCCTCGCAACAGTCAATGTTGCGTTCTTCTCTAGTGATGTGTGGCCAGAACGTTCACGAGGCATGGTGCTTTCCATCATGAAGTCCACCAATGTGAAATGGCTTCATACTTTTTCTGCAGGCGTTGATAGTCCGTTCTTTATTCAGTTGATGGAGAACGGTGTTCGCCTGACAAATTCTTCGGGTGCCACAGCATCTCCCATTGCACAAACTGCAATCTTGTACATGCTCGCTCTGAGCCGTAACGCGCGCGCGTGGTTCCGTCATCAAGACAAGCGTGAATGGGAACGCCACTCATTCGTCGAACTAGATGGTGCTCGTCTTGCTGTCATTGGTCTCGGTCCCATCGGTTTAGAGATTGCACGATTGGGTGTTGCACTCAACATGGAAGTGGAAGGCATTCGTCGCACACCACAGGGCAATGAGCCGTGCCCTACTTACGGTTTTGATTCTCTTAATGAAGTACTCGGCCGGGCTGATTGGGTTGCGTGTGCACTCCCCCTCACACCTGACACACGTGACCTTTTCAATGACGAACGTTTCGCCGCATTCAAACCAGGCGCACGATTCATCAATGTGGGCCGAGGTGAACTGGTCTCTGAACCAGCCCTCATTGCTGCCTTGCAATCGGGGCACATCTCAGGGGCAGGGCTTGATGTCTTTGCCACCGAGCCTCTGCCCGAAGATTCTCCACTGTGGGATTTTGACAATGTCATCATCACGCCGCACAGTTCCGGATCTTCTTCAACCTCGGGCCTTCGAGCAGAGAAAATCTTTGTTGAAAATCTGCGTCGCTACATTGAGAATCAGCCAATGCGCAACGAAGTGAAGTTGTAGTTCCACTTTCTGCACTCGCCGTACACATCACCTCCACCTAACTAGGAGGTTGTGTGTCCACACTTTTCATGTCGCCCAAAGGCGGCAACTGCACCACAGTGACTGCATCTGCATTTTCACTTATGTCCGCTATTCGCGGCACCAATACATTGCTTATTGATCTCTGCGGAGATGTTCCAGCCGCAATCGGTATGGCCGAGCCACATGGCCCTGGCATCAACGACTGGCTTCACGAGGACAACATTGGTGACCCGCAACAGATGGCTCTTCTTGGCACTCCAGTGATTCCAGGACTTGTTGTTGTTCATCGAGGTGTTCGCTTTGTTGACGGAGAACCTCGCTGGAAGGCGTTAGCCCAAGCAATCTCTGAACTTCCGCACGATGTCATTATCGATGCGGGGACTACGTATGTTCCCGAAGCACTGACGTCAGCAATGGGCAGCGTTTCGATGGTCGTGAAGCCCTGCTATCTCTCTCTACGCCGCGCCTCGCGATTGCCACGGCCTTCCAATGTGTTCGTCATCAAAGAAGACAACAGAGCTCTCACCGTGAAGGACGTGGGCAATGTGCTTGGCGTTCCGATTGCTGCAGAGATCCCGTACGAGGCGGCCATTTCTCGAGCAGTTGATGCGGGGCTCCTCCCCGCTCGTGTTGAGCAATTGTTCGGCAATTGCTTTCCTCAACGCTGATTCATGACCTCCACCATCGGCGTTCTACAAGAACATCTTGATAACCCTGACATCAACGAGATCATGGTCGTCGAAGGAGGCCAGGTGTGGCTCGAAGATGCGCACGGGCTGCACCCCGCCGGACAACTGAGCCAAGAACAAATCTCTCAGAGCATCGAACACATCTGTCGAGCATCAGGCAGACGAGTTGACTTGCTCTCTCCCATTCTTGATGCGCGTTTGCACGACGGTTCACGAGCATGTGTTGTGTTGCCACCCATCTCACTCGGTGGCAGCACCATCAATATTCGAAAGTTTTCAAAACGAATTCTTCCGCTCGCTGCCTTTGGCCCACCTGCCTGCACTGACATTCTCAGGAACTTGATTCACGAGCGACTGAACGTTGTGGTGTCAGGTGCAACATCAAGCGGGAAGACCTCACTGTTGTCTGCTGCTGCATCACACTTTTGTTCCAGCGAACGGCTAGTTGTTGTTGAAGACACGGCGGAACTGCGTTTCAACAATTCCCACGTCGTTCGTCTGCAAACACGGCCGGCAAATTCGGAGAACCTTGGTGAACTCACAATGCAGCAGTTGGTCCGCACCTCACTTCGTCTTCGTCCCGACAGATTGATTGTCGGAGAGGTGCGGGGCGCAGAAGCGATTGACATGTTGATGGCGTTAACCACCGGGCATCGAGGAAGTTGGGCAACAGTGCACGCCACCTCTGCCCGAGACACTGTGTCCCGATTAGCAGCAATGATCACTCGAGATTCTCCACAGTGGTCACATCAACAATCGCAAGAGCTAGCCACCAGCGCTCTTGATGCAATCGTGCACATCGAGCGACTGCCCAACGGTCGTCGACATATCTCTGAGATTCTGCACATCACCAAAAATTCCATGCAGTCTCTCTACGAGGCAACGTGAGGCACATCATCTTTTTCGTCCTCACATTCAGCATTGTCATGTGGTTTCTAAGCCCTCGATTTTTTCTCTTCATGGATCAACGCATGGCGAGTCAATACGTCGCTGACCTGATTGCCCCACCTCAGCAGAAACCACTTCACACCAGTGTGGAAACGCCTCGTGAAATTGGTTATGCGAGGAAACACAGACCACGTTCGGTTTCGCACACTCTTCCTGAATACGCCCAATGTCTTGATTCACTGGCGCGGGCGACGCGCTCTCATCAACACCCGCGTGATGCCCTCATTGCCACGCTTCCCCATCTCCCTGTGTCGCCTGCACACGTCCGAGTAGTCGATGATCTTCGCAACGGCCAAGAGATTGATGAATCGCTTTCGCTGCAGGAATGCAATGACCATGAACAACGATTCTTTGAGTTCTTACGCGTCTCACTTGTGCACGATGTTTTCATTCCACAGGCTCTTGAACAGGCGGCCGATCTCGTCAGAGAAGATGTTCGACATCATCAAGACATTGCAACGGCAACGGCGCAAGCACGCTCGTCTGCAACTCTCCTCACCTTGTTGCCATTTGTCGTGCTCCTCCTCCTTCTCCTCGCCTCATCTACCGCTCGTCAAGGCGCACTCACATCTCCATTTGTTCTCACCATGGGAGTTGGCATCATCCTGAACCGAGTCGGAGCGAGTTGGATCCAACAAATGGTTCGTAGGTCGAACATGACTACCCCAGATATTCTCTCGTCGCTTGCTCAGCGACTGTGTGTGACGCTTCGTGCAGGTGTGACACTGCGTGATGCAGTTGAGGCGTGGGCTGCAGAGTCAGAGCCATCACTGCATCAAGCTCTCGTGCGTGGAGAACCGCTCGCCACCGCACTACAAGAATTCGCTCATCGACATTCAGGCGGATCTCATCATCTCCTTCAAGTGCTCCTTGAAGCTGACCGTGATGGTCTTCCCGTCATTCACACAATCAGCCGTCTCTCATTGGAGATGCGCACTCATCGGCGTCAACAAGCAGACATCAGAGTTCGTCAACTGCCCACAAAGTTGATGCTCCCCCTTGTCCTCTGCGTGTTGCCTTCTTTCATTTTCCTCACCGTGATTCCACTCATCCTTGCCAATCTGAGCCAATTCACGTTTTCACCTCCCCCAATACCCAATATCTCGTAAGGACTACATGCACTCGACCACATCATCTCGACATCGCTCTCGTGGACAAGCCACCACTGAATATGCACTGGTTTTACTTGCTGCTGCCATCATCGCCACCTTGGTCATCGCATGGGCAACTGCCGGAGGCGGTGCAGGTCAGATTGGTTCTCTGTTTGACAATATCTTTGATGGAATTCTTCAACGTGCGAATCCTCCCGCACAAGGATGATTCTGGTCAGTCAACAGTTGAGTTTGCACTTCTGTTGCCGTTATTTGTTGCTTGCATCGCAGTCTTGATTGCCACGACTGCACTTGCGTTGTCATCACTGCGTCTTGCAGACACTGCTCGCACTGCTGCTCGGATTGCTAGCACTTCGAACGACCCACAGACTGCTGTCAGTTCCTACATCGCAAAAACTGGCGTTGATTCACGAGTTGTCCTCGATGATCAACGCCAGTTTCTCACTGTGTATGTTTCTCAGCGGATTCGTCTTCCCCTGATCGGGGTTCCGATTCCTGTAGTCAAAATCTCTTCACACATCACTGTGATGTATGAAGGAGTTCCTATGCTCCTTGGCTAGCTGAACCTTGAGCAGGCGCACCTGGCATGTCTCCATGACGTCCACCGTGGCCACGACCGCCATGGCCGCCCTTACCCTCGGGGCCATGTCCACCTTTGCCGCCGACTGGGCGAACACCGTGCACCATGTCATCAAGACGAGTCGTGAACTCTGCAAGCTTGGCGTCAGCTTCAGCTTGTGTGTGCTCTCCGGAAGCAATCTCTTCATCAAGGTGTGCCTTAAACGCTGCAGTGAGCGTTGTCTTTACGTCTGCAATGTCAACGTTCTGAGCATCGGCGATCTGCTTGATGGTCTTGCCTGACTTGAGTTGTGTTTGCAATTCCGCTTCAGTCAACTTCAATGTTGTTGCCAGTTGAGCGGTAGCGAACTTCTGTGGTCCGTGTCCACCTTTACCGCCGGGGCCATGTCCACCTTTGCCACCACGCATGGGCAAACCAGGAGCATTCACCATGGTGGTGATTCGTGTTGAGAATTCTGCAAGCTTGGCGTCAGCCTCAGCTTGTGTGTGCTTACCAGAAGCAACCTCTTCATCAAGGTGTGCCTTAAACGCTGCAGTCAGTTTTGCAATGACCGTGTCAAGGTCGATGTTCTTAGCTTTGGCAACATCTGCAATTGACTTTCCAGCTTGCAACTCTGTCTTCAACTCTGCTTCGGTCATTCCCAGTGCTGTTGCAGCTTTCGCGATTGGTGATGGGCGATCAGATTTGGCAACGACAGCGCTGTTGCTGCGTGCGACCTGAGCGCTCGCGAAGCCTGTGAGTCCGAGGACTCCGGCACCTGTTGCGACGACAAGACCTGCGGCCACGGCGACTTTTGTAAAACGGGAGTTGATCTTCATTGTTCTGTATTCCTTTAAAGGTGGTGTCCACCAGGTCTTCCTGGCTTGGAACCACTTTCACGCTCGTAGGTAAGGAGTATCTATGAGAATGGTAAGAGGTTCTCAAGAATCAGGCCAAGGAACAGGAAACCCTTGCTGGTTATGGCTACGGTGAAGCCATGGAGACCCGCAAAGTGCTGATTGCAGAGGATGACCCCTCGGTTCGCAAGGCTGTGCAACGAGTACTTGAACTTGAAAAGTACGACGTCACCGCAGTGAACGATGGT
>Ga0208463_1000010_pt1 | contig 54856 bp, 59 predicted proteins | sample LakMenEpi09Jul08_FD_150752 | JGI IMG/M metagenome (GOLD analysis project Ga0208463, IMG submission 150752) | Freshwater microbial communities from Lake Mendota, WI - 9JUL2008 deep hole epilimnion (SPAdes) | ecosystem: Environmental > Aquatic > Freshwater > Lake > Epilimnion/Euphotic zone ... | reverse complement strand
AACCGTCAAGATTGTGAATGTCGCAGAACACTCGAGCCTCTGCCGACTTCGGATCCACCCATGGAAGAACCTCAAAAGTGTTGGGGTCTGGAATCGCGAGCACATCAGACTCTTCGGTGCGTGAATAGCCGTCGATAGAAGAACCATCGAAGGTCATGCCGTCATTGAGAGCGTTCTCTAACTCCGCTGGGCTGATGGCGAAGCTCTTGAGTGTGCCGAGCACATCGGTGAACCAGAGGCGTACGAGACGCACTCCACGTTCTTCTACTGTGCGTAAGACATAGTCACGGTGTTGATCAAGCATGTCGCTCATTCCTTCAGTCTGCCCCGATACTGGGGCAATGGGCTACTGAGAAAGCAAAACGGGGGACCTTTCGGCCCCCCGTCTCACAAAGTGTGTGTTTTCTGGGCTTAGCCGCAGACAGTCTCAAGGATGAGACGGGTGACTGTATAGGGGTCAACGTTTGCGTTTGGACGACGGTCCTCTGCATAACCCTTCTGGTCACGCTCAACCTGCCATGGGATACGCACTGATGCGCCGCGGTTCGACACGCCGTATGAGTACTTGTTCCATGGTGCTGTTTCGTGCTTACCGGTGAGACGGCTCTGAATGTCATCGCCGTAGTTCTCAACGTGCTCAAGAACGCGAGTACCGAGCTTCTCGCAGGCTGCGATGATTGCTGGGTAGCTCTCGCGCATTGCCTTGGTGGAGAAGTTGGTGTGCGCGCCTGCGCCGTTCCAGTCGCCCTTCATTGGCTTTGCATCGAAGGAGATGACCACGTCGTAGTCCTCGGAGATGCGGTGGAGCAACCAACGAGCAACATGCATGTGGTCGGAAACGGTGAGTGCATCGCCAGGTCCGATTTGGAATTCCCACTGGCCAGGCATCACTTCAGCGTTGGTACCGGAGATGAGGAGACCTGCGTCGATGCAAGCCTGTGTGTGCTCTTCGATGATGTCACGACCAACAACGCGGCCTGTGCCGACGCCGCAGTAGTACGGACCCTGTGGCTTCGGGAAACCGCCAACGGGGAAACCGTATGGTGAGCCGTCTGTGCGAAGCATGGTGTATTCCTGCTCAATGCCGTACCACATCTCTTCTGATGCGTACTTTTCTGCAACGACTTTCAGTGCGGCACGTGTGTTTGTTGGGTGTGGTTCACCGGTCTTGGCGATGTACACATCGCACAACACGAGAACGTTCTTGCCGCCGCGGATCGGGTCTGGGCATTGGAAGACTGGCTTCAAGACGCAGTCAGATGCTTCGCCGCTTGCCTGCTCGGTGGAGGAGCCGTCAAAGCCCCACTCATCCATTGGCATGTCAATGATTGCACCAGCGAAGTCAGGAATGACCTTGGTCTTTGAACGGAGCAATGGTGTCGGCGATGTTCCGTCGATCCAGATGTATTCGGCCTGAATTGGCATTGAGGATTCCTTTGCCTCTGGGGGATAATTCCCGATTTCTGAGTGCCTTAATGATGGCACCTAGGGATTTCTTTCCCTTTTCCCAATTGTGAACGCTGTGTAAAGAGGTGCAGCCCCAGGGCCCTGCGGGGCGGGAATCCTTATAGGGACAGGGTTCTAGGGGGAGGGTGGTTAGCCTCAAGGCGTGAGCAAAATGACCGCGCCAGCCCCTGAAATGGGCCTTCGGGTGGCTTTGTCACAGCTCAACCCTGTTGTGGGGGACCTGCGGGGCAATATCGGGCTCATGTCAGCCGATTACGAGCGGGCTGTTCAGGCGGGCGCTCAAGTGGTGGTGTTCCCCGAGTTGAGTGTCACGGGCTACCCGCCCGAGGACTTGTTGTTGAAGGGTTCGTTCATCGCAGACAACCTCCGAGCGCTTGAAGATTTTGCGGTAACAACGGGTGAGTGTGCTGCGGTCGTTGGTTTTGTTCTCCAAGAGAATGCACAACTGTTCAACGCCGCCGCAGTGTGTATCAACGGCGCAGTGCGCGATGTGTATCGCAAACAGTTGTTGCCGAACTATTCAGTCTTTGATGAAGAGCGTTACTTCGAGCCTGGTGCAGCGACGAACTCTGACGGCACCGTTGCGGGTGTAACAACATTGAATGGCGTCTCTGTTGGCATTTCTATTTGTGAAGACATTTGGTTTGCGGAAGGACCAGTCAAAGCTCAAGCGGCAGCCGGTGCACGAGTTCTGTTGAATCTCAATGGTTCACCTTTTCATCAGGGCAAGCACACAGAGCGCGAAGAAATGTTGGCACAACGTGCTCGCGAAACAGGTTCTGCAATTGTCTATGTCAACCAAGTCGGCGGACAAGACGAGTTGGTCTTTGAAGGTTCGAGCGTTGTCATGGCACCGAATGGTTCTGTTGCAAGTCGCTTAAAATCTTTTGACAGTGACTTCACTGTGATTGATATTGCTGCAGATGGAACTGTGGCAGTCGGCAACGTGATTCCATTTGAGTCAGATCTTGATCGTGTGTATGCAGCGCTTGTTGTGGGCACTCGTGATTATGTTCGCAAGAACGGTTTCTCCAGCGTTGTCATTGGCTTGTCGGGCGGTATCGACTCTTCCATTGTTGCTGCAGTTGCCGTTGATGCATTAGGTGCAGAGAATGTGCACGGCATTGCAATGCCGTCTCGATATTCCAGTCAAGGATCACTTGATGATGCAGATCGTTTGGCACAGGCATTGGGAATTGATCATCGTGTCATCTCCATTGAGCCAGCATTTACTGCTTATCTGGAGATGTTGGCCCCATCATTTGAAGGCCGTGATCCAGACCTCACAGAAGAGAACTTGCAAAGTCGTTGTCGTGGGATGACCCTGATGGCGATGAGCAACAAGTTTGGTTGGATGGTTCTCACCACCGGTAACAAGAGCGAGATGGCTGTCGGATACTTCACGATCTATGGCGACTCTGCTGGTGGCTATGCAGTCATCAAGGACGTTTTCAAAACACAAGTGTTTGATCTCTGTCGTCGTATCAACGAACGTGCTGGCCGCGAGATTATTCCAGAGACTGTTATCAGCAAGCCACCATCAGCTGAACTTCGTCCTGATCAGCGCGATGATCAAAGCCTTCCGCCTTATGAGGAGCTCGACCCGATTCTTCGTCACTACGTTGACAATGATCTTTCGGTCAGTGAAATCGTGAAGTTGGGATTCGATCAAGCAGTCGTTGCCCGAATCGCCCGACTTGTTGATGTCAACGAATACAAGCGTCGTCAGTGTGCGCCAGGTGTTCGTGTGTCAACGAAAGCATTCGGAAAAGATCGCCGCGTGCCGATTACGAATGGTTATCGCGCAGATCGCGCGTAAGCAGTAATCGCCAACACGGTGAGTGCTGCAAGTGCAGTGCCTGCAATCGTTGGTCCGATGGGCCCAACAGAGTCATACAGCGATGTTGCCACTGTGCTGAAGACAGCGCGACCACATGTGCCTGCACCAACCGTGAGACCTAAACCAATGCCACCGGCGGTGGGCACGAGGTTCGCCGCAAGTGGCAACATGCTGACAAGTGCAAACTCAAACCCTGCAATGAACAACACCAGCATGGGAATTGCAATCACACTGATGTGACTGCCAGCGCTCATCGCGATGCCTGAGACAACCATCAGCAAGACACCGCGTCGCACGCTGACCTCTTTGCCCCATCCATCAGTCACTCGACTACTTCCGATGCTGGATGCAAGTTCAAAAACACCGAGCACAATCACGATTGCAATCAAGCCACCACTAGTGAAGTTGAACTCATCCTCAAACCACGGGCCAAAAGTGATGCTGACGCATTGACTGGCCCCCATGAGCATGAACGAACATGCGAAGACAAACCATGCGTTTGCAGGGACTTTCCCTCGAGCATGTTCTGTCACGGGGGCATGCGCGTCGTGGCGGGGCAGACCAGCAGCCAACAAGGCCCCTGTAAACATCATTGCAATAGCGCCCACGATGAAACCGGCGCGCCACGAGATGAGTGCAGTTGCGAGACCCATGATTGCCACGCCAATGAAAAGCGATAATGCCCATGACGTTTCAATCACGCCAACAATGCGGCCACGCCTGTCGTAGGGGACATGATCATTCACCCAGACAATGAGTGCGGTATCGAAGAGGACCTTTGCAGCACTGAGCAAAAACATCGCGGCGGCAAAGACAACAAGGTTTTGGGCGGTAGCAGCCACAACAATCGAAATCGTGATGAGTGCAATACCCATCATCATGGAGATGAGTCGATTACCTCTGTCAATGAAACGGCCGATGATGGGCGAGAGAAGTCCGGCGAATTCACCGACCATGAATGCAACACCCATTTGGCCAACAGATACATCAAGTCCACGAGCGATGACGGCAATGAACGGCGGTGCGAATCGGTAGCAGGAGTTTGAAACCAAACGTGCCCACACGAGCCGATCGATGTTTGAGCGAACAACTGGTGCGTACGACGTGTCGACGAAGCGAGAAAACACTTAGAGCTCTTCGCCGAGTTCGCCGTGTTCAAAGAGATCGACAACATCGCCGACTTCAATAGGCGAAGGATGGCCAGGGCGCACGATGAAATGGCAACCACCAAGGTTCGCAATGCGCGGGTCTGATACTCCGTGTGCGCGACGCATCACACGGATGATGCCAGCGTGCGCAATGCACAGAACTTCTGACGCGGGAAACTCCGTGGCTAAATCAACGAGTGCATTGGTCACGCGCTCAACAATGGACTCATCAGTTTCAAAATCTGGTGGTCGTTTGTGTTCTTTGAGATATCCCGGCCAATCGCGCTCAATCTGATCGTGTGTGAGACCTTGCCATTCGCCCACATGCGTTTCGCGCAGACGAACGTCTGGTGTCATCAGCCCGATACCCAAGCCATTTGAAATGATTGTGGCCGTCATGTATGCACGGCGAAGGTCGCTGGAGATAACGGCATCAAACATGCCCAGCTTTTCTGTGGCTCGACGTGCTTGCTCGTAACCAAGGTCGGTGAGCTCGATGTCGGCTTGACCTTGCCAGCGCCCCATTGCATTCCATTCGCTCTGGCCGTGCCGGAGCATGAGGATGCGGGTGGGGGTAATCACCCATGCAGTTTAGGAGGTGCTTCCCCTATTGACCTGAGGTGATTCCGGCGAGGATTTCGGGAAAAAACTGATCGGCCAGGTCGCGCATCTCTTGATCGGTGCGATCTTGGATGGGGTGCGACGTGAAGACACGCTTCATGTCTGGAAAGCCAAGTGCCTCTGATTGTGCCGTAGCAGCGGTGACGAACTCGGCCGATGCCACAAAGATGCCAGGGAGGCCGCGAAGTTCTAAGTCTGCGATGTCATGCACACTGCACGACGTACAACTGCCTCAATCAGCAAGAGCTTCGATGACAAGAGTGCATTGAGTAGCAATCTCATGTCGAAGATCAACAGGTGCAGGCTTGGTGAAAGTTGGCTTCGCAAAGCGCTTGACCTTTGCGCCGCGCTCGGTCAGTAGTTCTTCAAGACGGTCGAGGAAAACATTGCCGCGTGGCTTCGAAATATCGAGCAGTGCGATGGTGTGGCCATTGATGTTTGCAGGGCGCGCAAGCAATTGTCGCGTGGACGGGTTCGACTCACTGGTCGGATCAAGAATGGTGAGTCCAGTTGCCATGTCTTCAGTATGTCACGAGCCAACGATGCGAGTGACGGGGTCACTGCCGATTGCGCCATTTGCCCAGCCAGCAACGATGGAGGAGAACAAGCCCGCACCGCCGCCCGCATATGTCAACAACAGTCCGCCAGAGCGGAATTTCGGAAGAGTGCTGTCACGGAGGTGAGGTGGTACACCTTCGGCCATGCCGCGTGCCCCGCGGACCAAGTCTGTGCCTGGTCGCAGAGTGCGTTCAGTGATCTCGGCGAGCAATTTTTCTCGAGACCATCCGGCTTCGGCGTACACGCGACCATGGTCGGGGCTGAGCGTGAGAATCGCATCGAAACCAATCACCAACTTGGGGTGATGGACAGTGAGTAGGCACGCCGCGAGAGACTCTGTGAGTTCTTCAGGAGTACGCGCCAATTGATCAACAACACATCGTGGTCCTTCACCAGCAAAAACTGTGACAGCATTTTCTCCGAGTGGCACCCCCCGTTCCGTTGCGAGTGATGTAAACGGCGAGTTCTCTTCGTCTTCCGCAAAACAAAATGAAATCTTGCCTGGGTTGCCATGCGTTGCACGGTCCACTTCACCAGGACGCCCGCCGCCAACATTGCGAATAGTGAGTTGCACTGCGCGTCCGATGGTGTTGTTTGCGCGATTGCCTTGTCCGAAGGCATTGATACCTGAGTTCATGCCAATCGCCCGTGTGCCTGGGCCGTTACAAATGATGACGGGGCCGACGGGCATTGTTGTTGCAAGAACACCATGCATATTGAATTGGTCGTTGCATACAGCTTCAAGTGCGGCAATAACCCATGGCATGTACTCGGGCAAGCAACCAGCCATCACTGCGTTGATTGCAATTTTCTCAACAGTGAGTTCCACTAAGTCCGGTGGAGCAATGGCGACAATGTCTTGTGGATGACGCGTCGTGCCAGTGAGCATGCGTAAGACACGTTCGCGTGTCGGTGGAATGACAGGAAGTCCATCGGTCCATCCGCGTGCGTACATCGCTTCGAATTCATCTTCGGCTGAAGAGAATTCAATGTGGCGAGAAATGACAGGCGAGTCTGTGAACGCAGCGCGCAAAGCATCAACGCGGTCAGGGTCAACGCTCATTGATCCGCAACCGGGACGAGTCACTGGAAGATCTGCGCCTAAAGCATCAATGCCCGTGATGCGTTGCCATTCAGCTTGTGACCATCCGAATGTTCTGTCGACCTCAACGCCGTTTTCAATGACGAGAAGAGTGGGCACCGTTTCGATGTCGTAATGCCATGACACGGCCAAGGTGCTGTCATGGTTGTGCGGCACTGACTCCGGAAAATCTGGGTTGTCCTGGGTGTACACAGTGAGCGGTGCGCCAGAGGCGGCAATGGCTGCGAGGACAGGTTCAACCATTTGGCAGGTCGCGCATTCGTGCTTCACGATGACGACGAAACCATTGGGCAAGAGAGGAGCGGTGGTGCTCATGACCGAACGCTATACCCTCGGTGACGGAGGCGTATAAGTACCTGGTGGGCTTCGCTGTCTTCAACACAGACGAGACGGGCGATCCCCGTCTGGCGGGTTCGATTCCCGTCCGCCTCCGCCATCACCAGGAAGATCCGGGCAGTCGGGAATCACCGACTCGTTTTGTGAGTGCAACTTTGTCGAGACAGGTTGCCAGCGGGACTGCGTGTTTGCGGGTGATGCCCAGTTCTTCACGTAAGTGACCGACGGAGAAGCCATCGGGGTGTTGACGCCACAGGTTCTGCAATGTGGGCCGGAGACTCTGTAACGCATCGGCATGAAACGCGATGTTGTCATGTTCAAAGAGAACACCGGCATGAATGAGTCGGCGAATCACATCTCGGTCGAGTGATTTGGTGTCGGGTGTTGTGACGCCAGACGAAAGAAATAAGTCAACGTATGGGTGCGAGAGCAATGGATTGCTGACTCCGACGGTTGCTATGCCTTGTGTGATGGTCACATTGGGAAGAGTGGCGATGAGTGCGCGTTCCCATGGTTGCAACTGTGTGGTGTCAACCTCGCCGGTATGTGCGAGGAGATCAACCAGTGCATCAGTTGTGATGCGAACAGTGTCTGGCGTCGCGACCCAATTATCAACGACTGATGCAACAGGTTCTCCCACGAGTTGTGTTGCTTCGGCAACAGTCACCCATCCATGGTGTTTAAGGATGGAAGACGGCGTGCCCGTTGGTGTTGCCCGTGAAGTGCGCTCAATTGGTTTGACATCAAGAATTGATCCGCCCGCAACGGTGATGTCATCGCCAGTGCGGCGCAAAAGAAATCTGTCTCCAGGGATGAGAGGCAAAGCACCGGCGAAACGAATGCGCACCTTGCTGTGGTCTGTGCCAAGAAAACGAAGTGATGCTGCCCGGCGTGCGGTTCCAATATGCAAGGTGTAACCACCACCATTGCGAACTGGCGAGACCGCAGTTCCTAGTGCACCCGTGCCGAAGGCCAATTCAACTGACCCATCAAAAACTTCGGTGGAGTAGCAGGAGTCATTGAAGAGAAGAACATCACCACGATGAATGTCGTCAGTACTGAGATGTGTGAGGTTGAGTGCACAGCGAGTGCGTGGAAGAGCACTGCTGCTGACGGCACCGTGTTGTTGGATACTGCGAATTTTGGTGGCTTGCTGTGTGCGCGCAACGATGAGTTCATCACCTTCATGAAGTGCAGCACCACTGAGTGTTCCAGTAACAACTGTTCCTGAACCAGCGATGGTGAAGACACGATCAACAAACAATCGTGCGGGTGATGATGTGGATGCAGCCGATACAACCTGGGTGAGCGCAGTGAGTGCATCACGTAGTTCTTCAAGCCCTAAGCCAGTGTGTGCGGAAGTGATGATGATGTTGCTGGGCGTCAGCCCACGAGATGCAAACTCTGATTCAGTGCGAGCGACAAGTGCAGTCGTTGCATCATGTGTACTTGCATCGGCTTTCGTAAGGGCCACCACGATGTGTCGTACCTGCATCAACATGAGAATGTCGAGGTGTTCCACTGTCTGTGGTTTCCAGCCTTCTCCGATGTCAATGACAAGAAGTGCAATGTCAACGCCGTGCACACCAGCCACCATGGTGTTGAGAAAGTCAATGTGGCCCGGTACATCAACGAAGCTCAGTGAATCGGTGTGAGCAAATCCAAGGTCAATTGTCATGCCGCGACGCTTCTCTTCTGTGAGACGGTCGGGGTCTGTGCCAGTCAGAGCCAGAACTAAAGAAGACTTACCGTGATCAACATGGCCAGCGGTGGCAATGACAGTCATGATTAACGGAGACGAGACAGTGCCTCAACCACTACATGGTCGTCGGCGGGGGCAATGCTGCGCATGTCGAGATACGTGGTGTCACCGACAGTGCGTGCAATCACGGGTGTGGTGTGGGCTCGCAATGCGGCACGTCTATCACTAGCCAGAGCGATACCGATTGATGCAATCGTGCTGCCAGGTGCTGAGCCAGCACCAACCAGCGAATCAACGTCAACAACTGAACCCATACCTGCAGTAGCCACGATGCTCTCGGCACGTGCACGCAATTCAGGCACTGGTGTTGCAACCATGCGCCAGAAAGGAACATCAGTGCACACAGTGCGGGAGGCGTAAGACAACAAGACCTGTTGCAACAAGATCATTGTGTGGCTGCCGGGGCGAAGTGCACGCATAAGAGGGTGTGCTGCACATTGGGCAACAAGATCTGCACGTCCAGCGATGATGCCGCACTGTGGTCCACCCAAAAGTTTGTCGCCGCTAAACGTGACAAGTGATGCGCCATCTGTGAGAGCTTGTTTCGCTGCCGGTTCATTCACTAACCATGACGGGACTGTTGGAGTGTGTCCTTGTAGCCATGGTGCGGTGTTATCAAGAAGACCTGACCCGATATCTGCAACGACCGGAACAGACAGTGTCGCAAGTTCCTGCACCGCAGTGTCTTCGGTAAAGCCTTCGATGGAAAAGTTCGATGGATGAATCTTCATGACAAGTGCAATGTCATTGCGCTTGTTGTCAATCGCTTTTGCGTAGTCACGCAGGCGTGTTCGATTCGTGGTGCCCACATCAACTAGTCGTGCACCTGATTGCTCCATCACGTCGGGGATGCGGAACCCACCTCCGATTTCAACACTTTCGCCTCGTGACACCGCAACGTCGCGGCCTTGTGCGAGAGATGCAAGAACCAACATGACGGCTGCAGCATTGTTGTTCACCACAATGGCTGCCTCTGCGCCGATGAGTGACGACACGAGGGCAGACACTGCTGTTTGTCGAGAACCACGTTCACCAGTGGCGAGATTGAATTCAATGTTGCTTGGGCGAGCAGTGGTTGTGTGGGCGAGCGGTGCACGGCCAAGGTTGGTGTGCAACAACACGCCTGTTGCATTGACAACATCCGTCAAAAGAGCAGTAGAGAGTTCGTGTGCGAATTGTTCTGCAGCCGTCATGGCCTGTGTCGGCGATTGCGCAATGGCCCGACGTGCACAGTCCACCAAAAGAGAGTGCGGAAGAGAACTCGTGTGCGATAGGTGACGAGCGAGTGAGTCAACGGAAGGTGGATGTGTCGCGGGAGTCGTCACGAGGTCAACCTAGTAGTTTGCGAACCATGCCTAACAACGCATCCATCAAACTGACCGAGTGGACTTCGTGCGGTGGTTGCGCCGCAAAGTGGGGAGCCTCCTTGTTGGCGGGCATGGTCAAAGACATGCCCATGGGTTTTGACACCTCTTTATTGGTTGGCCTTGCTCCCTTTGACGATGCAGCCGTGTACCAACTAACACCGGAACTAGCGCTGGTGAGCACCACAGACTTTTTTCCACCACTGGTTGATGATCCTTCGGACTTCGGTGCCATTGCTGCTGCCAATGCATGCAGTGATGTTTTTGCAATGGGTGGGCGAGTGGTGTTGGCCGTCAACATCGCAGCATTCCCAGAAGAACTTCCACCAGAAGTGATTGCAGCAATTTTTGCTGCTGCATCAGAAACGGTCGCAGCTGCAGGTGGAACCATCGCAGGTGGTCACACCATCCGTAATCCGGAACCAATATTTGGTTTAGCGGTGCAAGGGGTTGTCGACCCGGCTCGCATTTTCCGAAAAGGTGGCGCACAACCTGGCGATGTTGTTGTGCTGTCAAAGCCATTGGGTACTGGTCTGGTGACTGCTGCGGGTACAGATGCTGACAAGAAGGCTGCGATTGCTGGAATGCGCACACTGAATAGAGCGGCAGCCGAGTCCCTGCAGGCACATCATCAATTCGTCCATGCCGTCACAGATGTCACGGGGTACGGACTTGCAGGTCACGGCTGGGAAATCGCTGAACGTTCAGGGGTGACTTTGCGCATCGCAACCGAATCGTTGCCGTTGTATCCAGGTGCACTCGATGTCGCACTCTCGGGGCATCGCACCGGTGGCGATCCACGTAATCGGTCGTATGTCGGCGAGCACCTCTCAGGTTCGGCATCAGAAGCACATGTGGCCTTATGTATGGACCCTCAAACATCAGGTGGCCTCCTTGCTGCTGTGAGCGAGTCGATTGCGGCTGAATTGGTCGATTCTGGTCTCTGGACGGACATTGGACTTGTTGAATCAGGCGGGCCCGGTATCTCTTTGCAGTGATGCGCAGCGTGTTGACTACTGGTGTCGTCATGGCCGCTGACGCCCCATAGGCACACGCCGATACCATCACCGCGTGGCCATTCTTCGTCTCTTTGCTCAAGCTCGTGAGGCAGCTGGCACGGGTTCTGCAACTTTTGATGGTTCGACCGTTGACGAAGTGATGAGCGCTGCAATTGCGGAGTATGGCGACACATTCGCTGCAGTCGTCAAGATGAGCAAAGTATGGGTCAATGGCGAAGAGGTGCCACACTCGCATGCGGTCACCGATAAAGATGAGGTAGCGGTACTTCCGCCAGTCTCAGGAGGCATGTGATGGCAGACGAACAACTCACCCTTGCTGATATTCGTGCGCAGAGAAATGCCTTACAGGGCGAAGAAGATGCAATCTCGTTCGTACGTCGTCTCGCTCAGGGTCGCCTTGATTTAGTGCAAGACGAACAGCGTCGTCGCGCCAGTGGTGCGCAACAGCCAGTGGGTTCGTTAACTGACCGTCTTGCAGATGTCTTTGGTCAACAACATGGTGGCGGCAGTGCCCGTCCACCGCGTGAAACAAATGTGCCGGCGGATCATCCATTAGTTCTGGAGCTTGATCAGTTGTGTGAGCACTATCAGTTTGAGTCAATGGAGAACATTGATGACAAGTCACTCGATGAACTTGCTGGGGCACTTGGCATGTTTGAAAAGTCTTGCTCTGGTCAGCGACACGATTTGTTTGAAAAGATTGATGCGCTGACGGCTGAACTTGTTCGTCGAGTGCGTGAAGGTGGAGCAGGCTCCATCGTGAAAGAAAGCTGACCGATGGCAATGAAGCCGAGTGATGCTCTGCACGATGTTGGTGAGTTCATTCGACTGCAACGTGAAAGTGCACAAAAAAGCATTCGAGATCTTGCACGTTCAGCCGGCGTATCGAATCCGTACTTGTCACAGATTGAACGAGGAATCCGTAGACCTTCAGCAGAGATATTGCAGCAGATTGCGCGAGCTCTGGAGATCTCCTCGGAGACTCTGTATGTCCGTGCCGGCATTCTCGACGGCACCGTGCCTGAGATCAGTTCTGTTGCCGAAGCGATTAGCGCCGATGGCAAATTAACGCCAGAACAAAAACTCAGTTTGATGTCGGTGTATCGGTCGTTTGTCGGTAGCCAGGACTCTCAGCCCACCTCCCAAAGCGATGCCTCCAACGAGGGGAATCCAGACACCTCTAGATAGGTTGCATTGAGCATGCTCCGTGTTGCCATTCTCTCGCTTCACACCTCGCCACTGGCTCAGCCAGGTGTCGGCGACGGTGGTGGAATGAATGTGTATGTGCGTGAACTTGTTTCCGCTTTGGCGCATGCCGGTATCGATTGCACCACCTACACGCGAGCTCAAAGCGCTGATGCCCCTCGCGAGATTGTTGTTGAGCCAAATCACAAGGTTGTGCACATCACTGCCGGTGCAGTGGACATGCCAAAAGACAACATGTTCGACATTGTCCCTGAGTTCACTGCTGGTGTTCTGCAACACATCAAAGAAAACGGCGGCACAGATGTCATTCATGCCAACTACTGGTTGAGTGGACTCAGTGGCCATGTTCTGAAGCATGAATTGAACGTGCCGCTCGTGAGTACGTTCCACACGTTTGCGCGAGTGAAGGCATTAGGCGGCGACCCTGAATCTGAATTGCGTGAGAAATCAGAAGCAGAAGTCATTGGTTGCTCTGATGCAATCTGTGTGAGTTGCACAGAAGAGGAACGTCAGTTCATCGACTTGTATGGCAATCCACCAGGAACAATCGAGATTGTTGCACCAGGTGTTGAACACGCATTCTTTGCACCAGGTGATCAACGTGGCGCACGAAAAGCTTTAGAGCTTGGTGATGGCCCCGTGTTGTTGTTCGTTGGACGCATTCAGCCATTGAAGGGCGCTGATGTTGCCGTGAAGTCTCTTGCTGCACTGAACCGTCCAGATGCGAAGTTGCTCATCGTCGGTGGCGCGAGCGGCGCAGAAGGCGATGCTGAATTGGCCAATGTTCATTCCGTCATTCAGCAACATGGGTTAGAGAATCAAGTGCGATTTGTTGAACCACAGCAACACCACATTCTCTCCACGTACTACCGCGCCGCTGATGTTGTGTTAGTGCCGAGTCGTAGTGAAAGTTTTGGCCTTGTTGCATTGGAAGCTGCTGCATGTGGAACACCTGTGGTTGCGAATGCTGTGGGTGGGCTTCTCACCATCGTCGAACATGGTCGCACGGGGTTCTTGGTGGCAGATCGCCAGCCAGATGTTTTTGCACGGCACATCGCACAAATTCTTGATGACCCTGCATTAGCTGCGCGCATGTCGAGTGCTGCTGCAGAACGTGCGCGTGGGTACACGTGGAGCTTTGCTGCAGCGCGTTTGCGCCGGGCATACGCTGATCTCACATCTCGTGATCGCGTGGAGTGTCAGTAACTATGAGCGAACTTTTCGGCATCCATGACCTTGATTCTCTTGAAGGTCAGATCACCGGCTGGTTGCTTGACATGAAAGCGCGCAACGAGACGATTGCGGCAGTTGATCGCGGTGAAATTGGTGAACGACGTTGGTATGTCCGCATGCGTGGCGAAGAAAAAGAGTTCACAACGGTGTGGATTACTTTGGGCCAACGAACACTGAAGTACGAGACCTACGTGATGCCTGCACCGGAAGAGAATGCCGAGCAGTTGTATGAACACCTTCTCCGCCGAAACGAATCACTGGTCGGAGCACATTTCTCTATCGGTATCGAAGATGCAATGTTCTTGCGCGGTGAAATGCCTTTGCGCATGGTGGATGAAGAAGAGCTTGACCGAGTCATTGGCACGTTGTACGCCACAGTCGAGCGAGTCTTCCCCGTGATTATTCGCATCGGGTTCGCTTCCCGCTTCGCCGAATAACTCTGCCGAATCTCATCTTCTGGCGTGCACATGCATGCGCCGGGGTTGAGATGGTCGGGGAAGCCACCTCCGCCCCGGCAACCCACAGCTTTTGGGTCTCTTTGCCAAAACACACTCTTGTGCGGTGGTGGCACACCATTAGTCTCAAGACATGTCTTCAACAACAGCGCAGCTCGTCATCATTGGCGGCGGAAACATGGGATCCGCTCTGGTGGGTGGCCTTGTTGCGAGTGGCTGGGATGCGACATCCATCGTTGTCGTTGAACTTGATGCAGATAAACGCGCTGCGTTGGAGTCACAGTTCGGTGTGCGAACAAGTGATGTGATCGTGTCCGCAGCCGGAGCCCTCATTGCTGTGAAGCCGGGAGACGTTGCCAGCGTCTGCAGTGAGGTTTCTTCTCTGGGCATCTCTCGTGTGTTGTCGATTGCTGCGGGCGTTTCTCTCGCCACATTGGAATCTGCAGCAGGGTCATCTGTGGCTGTTGTGCGAGCAATGCCCAACACCCCAGCCTTAGTGCGTGAAGGCGTCACCGCCATTTGCGGAAGCAGCAACTGTTCGGAAGACGACTATGTGTGGGCTGAGAATGTGCTGTCCTCCGTCGGTGTTGTTGTGCGAGTTCCTGAGTCTCAGATGGATGCCGTGACTGCAGTTGCTGGTTCGGGTCCGGGCTATATCTTCCTCATAGCCGAGGCAATGTTGGATGCGGCACGAGCCGAAGGATTACCTGATGATGTCGCCAATGTTCTTGTGCGGCAACTGTTTCGTGGGGCCGGAGTCCTCCTCGCTGAGTCTGATGAAAGCCCCGCAACCCTGCGTGAACGTGTGACGTCTCCGAATGGAACAACAGCTGCTGGCCTTGCCCAGTTTGAGGCAGCGGGACTTCGTGAAACCGTGAACAAAGTGGTCCGTGCGGCCGCAGCTCGCAGTGCCGAAATGGGCGCCGCCAACAAATAAAAAAATCTTGTGAGGGAATTCCATTTCTCTAATTCGAAGGTGTAGCGTCTGTGACACAGGTCACCAGTCTTGGGAAACCAACACTGGGAGTCGCGCCCCACAAGGGCAGCGCCGAAAGGGCTGGTGCCGTCGGGGGGTTGGCACCAGCCCTTTTCGTTTACTCTGACTCCAATGCACAACCACGTGTCGCTCCTCACTGATTACGGACTGAATGATGAGTTCGTTGGCGTCATGAAAAGTGTTCTCATCGACATGGCACCTCATGTGCGCATCACAGATCTCACTCATGGAGTTCCCGCATTCGATGTGCGTGCAGGTTCGTTAGCTCTCGCGCGTGCAGTGCAATACGTTCCACCCGGCATTGTGATTGCTGTTGTTGATCCAGGTGTTGGGTCAGCACGTCGTGCAATTGCTGTTGAAGTTGCTGGTGGTCGTGGAATCTTCCTTGGGCCCGACAATGGGTTGTTGGGTTCGGGTGTTGCGATGGCTGGTGGCGCAGATCGCGCATTCGAGTTGTCGAATACGGATCTTCACTTAGAAGCACCAGGAACAACGTTTGCAGGGAGAGACATTTTTGCTCCTGTCGCAGCGTTCCTCGCTAACGGTGGCGCACTTGAGGAAGTAGGCCGAGAGATTGATACAGCGAGCGTGATGCCAGGACTTGTTCCGGTGCCAAGTGATGAGACTCACCCGGCACACGGAAGCGGCATGCGCTGTGAAGTCACGTGGGTTGATGCATTCGGGAATTGTCAGTTAAACGTTGGTCCCGACGATGTGGCTCCGTACGGACCAGTTCTGAAGTTGGTCATTGGCGAGGATGTCCGTAGTGCGCGCGTGGTGACGCACTATGCCGACATTGATGGAGGAGCAATCGGCGCCGTTATTGACTCGTACGGCATGGTGGCATTGAGCGTGGATCGTGGTTCTGCCGCCGAAACCCTGCGGATTGAATCTGGGGACGCGGTCCTTGTGTTTGCAGGCGATGGGGGAACAACGACCTCTGCCGTGACCCTTCGTTTAGGGAAGTAAGGTTCGTCTCGTGCGCCCCGCTACCACCCTCACTATTGCGTTACTGATCGCCACCATCTTTGCCGCAGGCATTGTCAACCTCTTGATGCTGAAGTAACCATCGCCATGCTCATGAACCTTTCGCACATCATCGAGGGTCATGCTGACGACTCTGTCGCACTCATTAGTCGCGGTCGCGAAACCACCTATGCAACACTGCGTGCGCAAGTCGCATCGATGCGCGGTGAACTCACTCGATTAGGAGTCACGAAAGGTGACGTTGTTGCTCTCTTATGCGGCAACAGTCGCTACTTCATTGTGTCGTACTTGGCTGCAGTCGGAATCGGCGCAATCGTTTCACCCTTGAACCCAACAAGCCCAGCACCTGAAATTGAAAATGAACTGATTGCAGTGAAGCCCACTGCTGTTGTCATTGAACCATCTGCTGCGCCAGCGTGGTTACAGATACCGTCCATCACAACATCGGCCGTTCGAATTGTGATTTCGACAGAGGGCCATTCCATCGAAGGTGCTCACACGATTGATGAGTTCCTTAGCGGAGAGCCAGCACCCATTGTTGATGTTGAACCATCACATCCGGCGGTGTACATGTTCACCAGCGGAACAGCAGGTTCGCCAAAGGCCGCGATTCTTACGCACAACAATTTGCTCACAAACATTCGTCAAGCAAACATCGCTGAACATATTGGCCCTAATGACGTCACGCTGGGGTTGTTGCCGTTGTTCCATATATTCGGACTCAATGTTGTGTTGGGGACAACGATTGCTGGTGGCGGATGTGTTGTTCTGATTCAACGATTCGATCCGGTGTCCACGATGGAGACAATCGCTGAACGTGGTGTCACGATTGTGCCCGGTGCTCCCAGCATGTGGATGGCGTTGGCGCAACTTGATCATCCAACGCCTGATGGGTTTTCATCAGTGCGCATTGCGTTGTCGGGCGCTGCAAAACTGCCCGAGCAGATTGCACACTCACTCAGTGCCCGCTTCGGTTTGCAGGTCTTCGAGGGCTACGGCTTAACCGAAGCTGCTCCAGTTGTCACGACTGCAATTGGCCTCGAATGGATTCCTGGGTCGATCGGCCGTCCTGTGCCTGGCATCGAGTTACGCATCGTTGATGAAAATGGAGACGATGTTTTGATGGGGGACAGCGGAGAAATTTGGATTCGCGGAGAGAACATCTTCGCTGGGTATCTCGATGATGAAGAAGCAACAGCTCGCGTGTTGACACGTGATGGTTGGTTGCGCACAGGTGACATTGCAGTGGTTGATGATCGAGGCCATCTCTACATGGTGGATCGCGCGAAAGACCTCATCATCGTTTCCGGATTCAATGTTTTTCCTGCAGAAGTCGAAAGTGTTTTGTTAGCTCACCCCGACATTGCAGAGGTTGCAGTTGTCGGAACGGATCATCCGCACACCGGTGAAGCTGTTCGCGCATATGTGGTGTCTCGTAATGGCGTGCATCTTGATGAAGACGCAATCATTGATTACTGCCGCACAAAGTTGGCGCGCTACAAGTGCCCATCAAAAGTGATTTTTGTTGACACGCTCCCGCGCAATATCAGCGGGAAAGTTCAGCGCTTCGCATTGCGCTAGAACCATGTGTGGCATTGCTTGCCACGAGAAAACCTGCGAACAGCACCGCGATGCCGACGAGCAGTGTGACTGCAAATGCACGATCAGCACCCAAACGGCCTGAGAAGGTTCCGCTTGCCGACAAGATGGCTGCGCCTGCAGCAATCAAGATGTTGCCCAAAGCGAGCAAACGAGCAGAACGTACTTGTCGCGTTGCAGCTGAGGTGAGAGCGGGGTTGGCGCCACGAAGTACTCGCCATGCAGACCACGCAGCTCCAACAAAAATGATGAGCGCCGGAATGGATGAGCCCACTGCCGCAAGAATGCGAGGAAGAGCCTCAAAGTGTTCTTTGCCCATTGGCATTGTCTCGGGGTCAATGACACCGCGGATGGGGGTGGTGAAGACAACTCCGGCAGCGAACCCACTGAAAACCAAAAGAATTCGAGTTGCGACTCGACCCGCTTTGGGGCCCGCCAGAAGGAAGATGGTTCCGAGGGCTAGCCAGGGCACATTGATGATTGCGCCGAAGGTGAAGAACAGCCTGAAGGAGACATTGGTCCAACCGTGGCCCTCCGCCCACCACAGGGATGCCGCAGCGGCAACAAAGAGCCCCATGGCGATGGTCCAGGCCAATTCATGGGGTCTGCGACGACGGAGCCAGCGATCAAGGGTGCTGAGGCCAAATGCCAAAGCGATGATGGCGGAAGCGGCGGCCAAAGCCGTGTTCAAGGTCACGCTGGTCAAGGCTAGGCGGAGGAGAACGGACTTCGTGAATGTGTGCACGAGGCAATAGCGTGGAACTCGATGTCGGACTCCCCCCGCCGCAAAATCCCCGAGGCAGCCCTCGGCCGCCTCCCGGTATATCTGCGCATCCTTGTGGACCTTGCATCTGATGCTGTCACGCAAGTCTCGAGTGAGCAGTTGGCTGAACTTGCTGCTGTAAACGCAGCAAAGGTGCGCAAGGACTTGTCATACCTCGGCACCTACGGCACTCGTGGTGTCGGATACGACGTTCAGTTTCTGACATACCAAATTCAGCGTGAACTTGGTCTGAACCAATCATGGCCAATCGTCATCGTCGGCGCCGGCAACCTTGGTCAAGCTCTCGCGAATTTCTCAGGCATCTCAGAGCGCGGATTCCACATCGTCGGAGTTGTCGATAAGGACTCAAGCAAAATTGGAAGCCTTGTCGGCGGCGTCCGTGTCACTCACGCGGATGAGTTGTCACAGATTGTGCAATCAAAGGGCGTCAGCATCGGCATCATCGCCACACCCGCACAGCATGCACAAGAAGCGGCCGACTCATTGGTGCGTGCCGGCGTTGGTTCCATCATGAACTTTGCACCAACAGTTTTGAATGTGCCTCAAGGTGTCAATGTTCGCAAGGTGGACTTAGCTCTTGAGCTGCAGATTCTCAGTTACTACGAACAGTGCCGTAATAACACCAACGTGACTCCTGCAGACACCACAACAGGCGCAGTGAGCGCATAGGCCGTTATGCCCATTGTTGTTATTGGCGTCAACCACCGCACAGGGCCCGTGTCATTTCTTGAAAAGGTCATGATCTCTGACTCAACGATGCCTCATGCATTGAAGAGTCTTTCTGGCCGCGACGACATCCGCGAAGCAGTTGTTCTTTCCACGTGTAACCGCACGGAGATCTACGCAGTGGTGGAACGCTTTCACGGTGCGTACGACGAGATTCAAAAGTTTTTGTCTGAGACAAGCGGAATCAACGTCGAAGATATCGAACCACACCTGTACAGCCAATGGGATGAAGAAGCCATCAAGCATCTGTTCGAAGTTTCTTCTGGCCTTGACTCGGCGGTGCTTGGAGAGAGCGAAATCATTGGTCAGGTTCGTAATGCATGGGAAGTCGCAATGGCGGAAGGTGCATCACGAAATACCTTGAATCTCTTGTTCCGTTATGCGCTGGAAGTTGGCAAGCGCGCTCGTACCGAAACTGCGATTAGTCGCTCCACTGCATCGGTGTCTCACGCAGCAGTGGAAATGGCTGAAGACATCATTGGGTCACTTGCTGGCAAGCGCGTACTTGTTGTCGGAGCTGGAGAGATGGGCGAAGGTGTCGCCACTGCTCTTGCTCGTGAAGGCGCGGAACATGTCACTGTTCTGAATCGCACCGAGTCTCGTGGCGAGGCTCTTGCCAAAAAAGTAGGCGCAAAAGTTTCTTCGTTCGAGCAACTTGAACAAGAACTTTCGACAACTGATGTTCTCGTTGCATGTACAGGTTCGGGCAATGTGATTATTGATCAGGCAATGTTGCGACGTGCTCGAGAGAATGTGTCGACACCAGTGTTGATTGTTGATATCGCTCTTCCTCGCGATGTTGATGACAAAGTGGCTGAATTGCCAGGCGTGACTCTGCGAGACCTTGATCATCTGAGTGCATGGGCACAGCGTGGACTTGAACTGCGCGCAGCGGAAGTGAACCAAGTACGCGCGATTATCGGCGACGAAGTACAACGCTTCTCACAAGACCAAGCACAGCGTCAGGCTGCTCCACTTGTTGCGCAGCTTCGTGAAGTAGTGGAAAGCGTTCGTCATGCTGAGATGGAGCGCTACGGATCTCGTCTTGGCGAGATGTCAGATGAGCAACGTGAAGCTGTTGATTCAATCGTGCGTGGCATCGTCGCGAAGCTGTTGCACTCACCGTCCGTGCGTCTCCGAGAGGCTGCCGGAACACCGCAGGGAGAGCGTTTGTCCGCTGCGGTCCGAGATTTGTTTAATCTCGAATAAATCACCTCTATGACAGTTCTTCGCATCGCAACTCGTTCCAGCCTGCAGGCACGGACTCAGGCTGAGTATGTGGGCGGTTTGATTGAGAGAACCTCTGCAGGCACAACGGTTGAGTATGTGTATGTCGATACGCAAGGCGACTTGAACGCCACAACGCCATTGCATCAAATGGGCGGTCAAGGAATCTTTGTGAAGGAAGTGCAGCGCGCAGTCCTTGATGGACGGGCCGACATTGCTGTGCACTCTGCGAAAGACCTTCCATCACAACAAGCCGAGGGCCTTGTGATTGCCGCAATCGGTGAACGACGTACTGCGAATGATGCCCTTGTGGGAAGCTCGCTCGAGAATCTCGCACATGGTGCAACCGTTGCAACTGGTTCGGTACGTCGTCGTGCTCAACTCACTCGTCTTCGCCCCGATCTTCAGTTCATTGACTTGCGTGGCAATATCCAAACTCGATTGTCGAAGATTCCTGATGGAGGTGCAATTGTGATGGCAATTGCTGCGATGGAAATTCTTGGCATTACTGATCAGATCGCTGAAGTGTTGCCATTAGACATTGCGGTACCGATGGTGGGTCAAGGCTCTGTTGCTGTCGAATGTCGAAGTGATGATGCTGAAACTGCAGCAGTTCTCGCCGGCATTGATCATGCAGCAAGTCGTCGTGCAGTCGAAGCAGAGCGCGCGTTCCTTGCGGAACTCGGTGCTGGTTGTTCGCTGCCAGTCGCTGCCCATTTGTCATCAGACGGAATTTTCCGTGCGTTCATGGCAGCCGACGACATCAGCGACACTGTGCAACTCGAAGGCGAAATTGGTGATTCTGATGATCACATCGTTGTTGGAGTTGCAATGGCAATTGAATGTCGAAGTCGATTGCAGGGCAAGGCCTAGTCATGTCCTCGTCGCTTGATGGCCGGTCCGTCGTTATTACTCGGTCCATCACGCAAAACGAATCTCTTCGCCGCTTGCTTGAAGCGCGAGGTGCAGATGTTGTGGAAGTGCCACTCATCGCAATTGCAGAACCAGACGACGAAGGTCGCGAGCGCGACGAGGTGTTGCAGCGATTCCACGAGTTCGATTGGATTGTTGTGACATCACCAAATGGTGCCGAACGAGTTGCACCGTTTATTTCAGCTGCAGAAGCTGCAGGTGATGCACCTCGTTTTCCGCTGATTGCAGCAGTAGGGGATGCAACAGCACGAACATTGAACACAGCGGTCAGTGTGATAGCGCAGCCGGCGCGCGCTGAGATTCTTGCGGAACAGTTTCCAGAGGGATCGGGCACTGTCTTGTTGGTGCAGGGAAATCTTGCCGATGAGTCTCTTGCCGAATCGATCAGTGCCAAAGGCTGGTCACTGACAAAAGTTGTCGCGTATCGCACCGTTCAACTTCGACCAACACCCGAGATGATGGAACCAGCACTGCAAGCAGATGTTTTGCTCCTGGCGTCGGGGAGTGCTGTGAGCGCGTGGTTTGAATCGTTCGGGACAAGGACCCCCTCAATCGTGGTGGCCCTTGGTCCATCGACCGCCAAAGTGGCCACTGCTCTCGGGGTTGACGTCTCAGCTGTCGCTGACGAACAGTCGCTTGAGTCGCTTGTGGAGACCACAGAGCGACTTCTGGACGCTGAATAGGGCTACTTCGCCGGCCCCACAGGTCGGGCTGGGCACGGATGCCAATAGCATCAGAGCGTGACCTTCCCCGTTTCACGCCCCCGTCGTCTCCGCACTTCTCAGGCAATGCGAGAGCTCGTAGCCGAGACCAGGTTGCATGTGTCCGACCTCGTGGCGCCTCTGTTTGTTCGTGAGGGCATTACTGAGCCTCAGCCCATCTTGTCGTTGCCGGGCGTGGTGCAACACACAGTGGCCTCTCTCGTTGAAGAAGTGAAGGGTCTTCGCGACCTTGGCGTGAAGGCAGTCATTCTCTTTGGTGTTCCTGCATCAAAAGATGAGATTGGCTCTGGCGCATTTGATCCGAAGGGCATCGCACAGGTCGCTCTTCGTGCATTGCGCGATGCAGTAGGTGACGACATGGTCATCATGGCTGACCTCTGCGTTGATGAGTACACATCGCACGGACATTGCGGAATTGTGGGTGCCGATGGCGATGTTGACAACGACGCAACGATTGAGATTTATTGCAAGGCTGCAATTGCACAGGCAACTGCTGGTGCACATGTTGTTGCACCGAGCGGAATGATGGATGGCCAAGTCGGCGCGATTCGTTCTGCACTTGACGATGCAGGTTTTCAGAATGTCGCCATCATGGCCTACTCAGCCAAGTATGCATCAGCGTTGTACGGACCTTTCCGTGATGCTGTGGACGTACAGATTGCTGGTGGCGGTCATCGCAAGGGCTACCAACAAGATTGGCGCAATGCTCGCGAGTCGATGCGTGAAGTTTTCGAAGACATTGAACAAGGCGCAGACATTGTCATGGTGAAACCTGCATTGTCGTATCTCGATGTGATTGGCCAAGTGCGCGCATCTGTTGACACGCCCGTGGCGGCGTATCACGTCAGTGGTGAATACAGCATGATTAAAGCTGCAGCAGAGCGTGGCTGGATTGATCACGATGCAGTTGCTCTCGAACATCTCACGTCCATCAAGCGCGCCGGCGCGGACATCATTCTCACGTATCTCACGCGTTGGTTCGCAGAGTACGCATCTAAGTAGGAGTTCCTATGACGGGCACCATCCCATTTTGTGATCCCATTCGTTGTGAGGCGGCTGGTTGTGTTGCAACAGTGTGCAAAGGCGCAGGACTTCCTTCGAACGAAGAAGTGTTTCAACGTTCAGCGAAGGCAATTCCTGGTGGAGTGAATTCATCGATTCGCGCGTTCAAATCTGTTGGGGGTAACCCGTACATCGTCTCGCGCGCTGAAGGTGCCCGCGTGTGGGATGTTGAAGGCAATGACCTCATTGACCTCGTGCAGAGTTACGGCGCAATCATTCTTGGACACGCTCATCCGAAGGTAACGGAAGCAATTCGCGCCGCCGCCGGTGACGGCACGTCATATGGTGCACCAACGCCACGCGAAATGAAGTTGGCCGAAGCAATTGGTGAACGTGTTCCGTCATGTGAGCGTGTGCGCTTCATGAATAGCGGTACAGAAGCCACGAGTACCGCGGTGCGTTTGGCCCGCGGTGCAACAGGCCGCAAGCGCATTGTCACCTTCAATGGCAACTTCCATGGTGCAACAGACGCATTGCTTGCTGCAGGTGGCAGTGGACTTGCAACACTGGGGCTTCCTGGCACTGCTGGTGTTCCTGAAGAGGCAGTTGCCAACACGTGGGTTGTGCCGTACAACGTGGTGCCAACTCTTGATGACGATGTTGCTGCTGTGTTTGTTGAGCCAGTGGCCGCAAACATGGGCGTTGTTGCTCCTGCAAAAGGTTTCCTCGAAGGTTTACGCGCAGAGTGTGATCGTGTTGGAGCACTCTTGGTGTTTGACGAAGTGATTACAGGATTCCGTTTAGGGACCGGTGGCGCGCAAGCAAAGTTTGATGTTCGTCCAGACCTCACATGTTTCGGCAAAGTCATCGGTGGCGGATTGCCCATTGGTGCTGTCGGTGGACGTCGCGATGTCATGGAAAATCTCACACCGCTTGGCAGTGTGTTCCACGCAGGAACGCTTGCGGGTAATCCGTTGGCTACTGCAGCAGGTCTTGCGGCATTGAATGAACTCAACGCAGATGTGTACATGGAACTTCTTGCACGTGCTCGTACGTTGTCCGCGCTTCTTCGCGATGCATGTTCGTCAGTTGGTGTTCGTGCGCAGTTCCCCGTTGTCGGAACTTTGGTGGGAATGCACTTTGGTGATGCACTGACTGATGCTCCAACAAACTTTGATGAGGCGAAAACTACTGATGAGAAGTTGTACGCACGGTTTTTCCACGCGTTGCTCAGTGGCGGAATTGCTATTGCTCCTGGCGCTTACGAAGCACTCTTTGTTGGCCTGGCGCATACAGACGCAATCATGAACGAACTTGCAGATCGCGTTGCATCTGCACTGAACGGATTCACGCGTTGAACAGACGTGTTCCACTTGTTGTAGGGGCGGTACTCGCTGCAGTTGTTATTGGTAACGGTGTGTACGCATCTTTGAATAACAATTCCGTGTCCGTTGCAACTGATGTTCGACACACAGTTGATTTAGTTGCAAGTGTGAACACAGTGACTGCTGATGTGAATTGGAAGCAAGATGGTGTCACGAGTGGTGCTGTTGCTCAACTGTCGCTAGATGACACACGAGTTCTCACAATCCCAGAAGGAACATTGGTCGACGACTATGACGCAATGGCGAAGTGTGAAGATTTCACAACACCAAACGCATGCGTGTTGCTTGCCGACATGTTGGGTGATGCAGTTGTGTGGTTTGCACTGGTACCCGCAGACAAAGTTGCGGGCATGCAAACACTGACGTTGCCCGGACTCGTCGACATGCAGTCAAATGGTGATGAAGGAATTTTGCGCAACGGATGGATCGTGAAGTTGGCAACACCTGTGAAGCGCATCTGTGAGAAAACAGACACGACGTCACTCCGTGATTTCATTACACAGTTTCCACACGATGCAAGCTCATCCATCGTGAACCTCACAACAGACAACGTTGTGACAGTGACTTGCAAATAGTTACTGCACCGTTGGTGTGAGTGCCGCGCAATCGCGCGATGTGCTACTTCCGTGAAGTGCCGAGGCGTGGCTCTGTGCCCACTGCAATTGGCTTTGGATCCAACATGGAGAAATCTTTGTCGATGGTGTCAAAGCTTGTTCCACCTGATTCGAGAGCCTTGTAGATCTCAGAATCTGGTGAGCACCATGTCTCGTATTCAGCAGCCCACTCTTCGCTCTTCGGATCAGCACCGGCGAGGTCGTAACGGATATGGCAGGTGACAGCAAGAATTTGTGCTTCGTTCAAACCGCCACCGGCCTTCTCGCCCTGCTGTGGCATGGGGTTGCCGTTGTAGCCAAGTGGTTTATGAGCGCCACCTTCGCGGTTCGGATCGCCATAAGTGGCGAGTCCGGCAGCGACGTACTTCTGGCTACCTGCGTACACGAAGTTCAACATGTCCTCGATGTGAGGGAAGGTCTTGATCGCGTTGCCTTCGTACAGAACTTGTCCAGCACCGCCGGCGCCGTTAGCACCGTGGCAACCCGCACAACTCGAATACACGGCTGTTCCGATTGCGGTGGGCCCCTCAACAACTTTTTCTTCAGGCACAACTGCCACGAAGTAAATCAACGCCCAGATAGGCAACAAGGCGAGGGCAGACATTGCCCAGAACGGAATCTTGCGACGGTTCTTTGCAGCGGTGACATACACGGGGTCGGGGATAGCTGCTTTAGGCGCTGGAGCGACATTTTTCTTTGCTGGCGCTGCTGCAGCCGGGGTTGCTGAAGCAGCAACGGCCGGGCTGGCGTCGCCAGTGGACTCGCCAGAAGCAGCCGCACGGCGTGCTTTGGAACGATTCAGAAGGTGCTCGGGGATCTCGGTCACTGCACTTACCTCTCGGAAGACCTGCTCAGGTGCCTTGAGTGGGCGGATTACCCACCTTTTACGGCGCCTGACCTCTCCACGATAGACAAAATTGCACCCCTGACCGCAATTATCTGAGCAAGGTTTTGAGAAGGGTCTCAATGACCCCCTCTGTGGGAGCAGGACGGGGGTCGCTCGGGGCAAGACTGATGATGTCTGCACAAAAGCACAATGTTTTCGCACAAAAGCACAACCGTCCTCACTTGGAGGGGCTGGGGTGAGTGACCAAAGTTGTACTCAACGAATTGGGTCTAGGAGCCTGCCTGCTGGCTAGTGTTCTAAGTGCTTAGGCACCTGCCCCAGGACCACACCGTCACCTAGGACCGGAGAAGAAGAAGAGTCCATGCTCGCGATTGACATCCTCAAATGGCCCGGAGTTAACCAGGCTTTCTTGTTTTCATTGCTGCTCACCACAGCGATGTCTCTTGTTGTAATTCCTTTCGGAAAACGGCGCCCCGTCGACAAGCAAACCACCTGGGGTGAAGCCCTGTTGGGCAGCACCTACGTGTTTTTCACGATGTTCCTCGCCTTTGGTGTTGTTCCTCACCAGTTCATTGTTCACGCTGACAACGAGCTCGGCTGGCGCAAAGACAAATTTCTCAACGGCCCCTTCGACATCTTGCAGGCACAGGCAAATGGCGGAAATTTCCCATTCACGCTCAGCTATGAAGCAGTTCGTGACGTCATCGCAATCGTGATCCATGTGTATTTCATTGCGCTCATGATCTACCTCTTCGTGTGGTGGCAGAAGCGTGGCGAAAAGACAAGTAAAGAAGTTGCTACTTCTTCATACGGCCGTCCTTTGGTTCGAAAGGGCTGAGTTCTCATGGCACGCACTGACGCCAACCCACCCATGCCGGAGTGGTCGACTGAGTATCAACTCGTCGAGGTGGATGCCGACTATCTGGGCAGGGCTGTCAAGCCAAAGCAGTTCATTCACATCGACCAAAGTGAATGCATCATGTGCGAAGGCTGCGTGGACATTTGCCCATGGAAGTGCATCCACATGGTGTCTCCAGACGCAGTTGCGGAAGCCGAAGCTGTCGACAAGCCTGGCGATGATCCTTCCGATCACGTGATCTTCATCATCGATGACGATGTCTGCACGCGTTGTGCACTCTGCGTCGATCGTTGTCCTACCGGCGTCATCATTTTGGGGAAGGCCGGCGCGCCTGATCCAGAAGGTGACAGTCATACCCGAACAAACAACCACGGCTACGGCTATGGAATGCGCCTCTGAGGTGAATGAATATGGCAAAAGTATTAGATAACCCCCGCCCAACTCTGAAAGAGCGTGCAGCAAAAGCTGGACAGCAAGTTCAGGGCAGCCAGGTGTGGAACTCCATCTTCCGTCCCGGATCAATTTTCCGTAAGGGATACACGGACAGTCCTCGTAACCGTTCGTACGTGATCATGAACTCGGTGCTGTATCACTTGCACCCGGTGAAGGTGAAGCGACACGCAGTCAAGGTGAGCTACACGCTCTGCCTTGGTGGATTGAGTTTCTTCTTGTTCATCTTGTTGACAGTGACGGGCATCTTCTTGATGTTCTTCTATCGACCAACTGGTGCAAATGCGTGGCAAGACATTCAAACGTTGCAGACATCAGTGACGTTCGGTTTGTTGATTCGCAACATGCACAGATGGGCTGCTCACCTCATGGTGCTCAGCGTGTTCTTGCACATGGCGCGCGTTTTCTACCACGGTGCATACAAGCCACCACGCGAATTCAACTGGGTCATCGGCGTTGTGTTGCTCACGCTCACATTGCTTCTGTCCTTCACCGGTTACTTGCTTCCATGGGACCAATTGGCACTATGGGCTGTAACGGTGGGTACGAACATGATGGGTTACACCCCCGTGATGGGATCTCAAGTTCGCTTCGTTCTTTTGGGTGGTGTTGAAATCGGATCGGAAACTTTGTTGCGCTGGTACGTGTTGCACGTGATCATGCTTCCGTTCGTCATCATCATCTTTATGGCTATTCACTTCTGGCGCGTCCGCAAGGACGGCGGAATTTCCGGACCGCTCTGATCTGAGGGAGAAGAACAATGACTGAAATCCCCGAACACCTCCTGAAGCGAGCGCAAGCTGCTCGCGAAAAGGCAGCCGGAGCAACCGGCGCTGATGCGGCACCTGCTGGTGACCGTATCCCCGACGCACTTCTTGACCGCACAAAGTCTGCCGGCGCAGGCGCTGCTGCTGTTGTCGCAACTGCACCTGCCGCAGGCTTGCCTGTTGGTGCTGGTCCTGGTGGACACACTCAGCGTTTGCTCACAGTGGTGAAGTCAGGCTCTATTCAAGAAGCAAAAGCTGCACCCGTTGACAAAGTGCATACATGGCCTCACCTTCTTGCAGTGGAGTTCGTTGCATCTCTTGCGATGCTCGCGGCACTCTTCATCTTCTCGTGGGTAGTCAATGCGCCACTGTTGAAAGCAGCTGACTTCAACCAGACACCAAACCCATCAAAGGCACCGTGGTACTTCCTCGGCTTGCAGGAACTTCTCACGATGTTCCACCCGATGATTGCTGGTGTGACTCTTCCAGGTGTTGGCATCCTTGCCCTCATCCTTGCCCCGTATCTCGACCGCAACCCATCGAACAAACCAGAAGATCGCAAGTTCATGACTGCGATGATGACAATGTTCCTCATCTTCTGGGCAGTGCTCACGATTATTGGTTCGTTCTTCCGTGGTCCAGGTTTCAACTTCACCTTCCCGTGGCGGGACGGAATTTTCTTCGAGTTGTGATCGAACTTTCAATCACACAATGACATTCGACGTACAGACAAAGGATTAAGGAACGCAAAGATATGAGTACCGGATTGGTAATTGCCATCGTGGTTATCGCAGCGGTCGTGTTCGGCGCGATCGTTGTCTTGACAACATCACGCTCCACGGAAGTTCGTGGCGCAGGCTCGCTATCGCGCGAAACACGTTCACGTGATCGCAAGACAACCATTGGCGCGGATGCGTCAACTGGTCGTGAGGTCGAAGCGGCTGCACGTTCCACTGACATTGTGAAGGCTGCTCCTGTTGCAGTTGCACCCTTTGTTGCACCAGACGCAGAAGCAATTGGTGTCTCTCGTCGTCAGTTCTTCAACCGCACTGCTGTCACATTGATGGCTGCAAGCATCGGTGCATTCGGTGCATCCTGTGTTGCCTTCTTGTGGAAGGGCGCTGACGGCGGATTTGGTTCCAAGATCAGTGCCGGCAAAGTTGACGACATCGTCTCTGGCATTCGCTCGAACAAGGGTTTCTTGTATCTCGCAGAAGCTCGCGCATGGGTGACTGAGTATCCAAAGGGTTCTCTCAGCAAGGCGAAGGCTGTGTATGGCGCGCAAGCTCCTGTCTACGCAGGCATGGAAGCCGGCATTGTTGCTCTGTACCAAAAGTGCCCACATCTTGGTTGCCGTGTTCCAGAGTGTTCGAGCTCCCAGTGGTTTGAATGCCAGTGCCATGGTTCGCAATACAACCGTGTTGGCGAAGTACGTGGTGGTCCTGCACCTCGCGGAATGGATCGCTTCGCGGTGTCAGTCTCGAACGGAAATCTCACAATCGATACAGGCTCAGTTTTCGCTGGTCCAGCCGTTGGTATCAACACAACAGGTCAAGAAGCCGAAGGACCGCACTGCGTCGGTGCAGGAGGACACTAATCATCATGATTGCCGCAACGAGCAGATCCATTGCATTACTCATCCTGCTTATTTCGATAGGCGGTTGGGTTCTCTATGGAATTTTCAACTTCCGCAAGGGTCGTAAAGAAATTGGTTCTGAACAAACCCTTGCCGCTAACCGTAAGCCGTACTACGACGACGAAACACTCGAAGGTCCACGTCTCGAGCGTGTACAACTTCTTGGTCTGGTATGTCTCGCAATCATCACGGTTGCATTGCCGCTTTACTGGATTCTTGAGCCAACCCGTCAGGCCCAAGCAAACTTCGGTTTCGAAAAGCGTTTTGTTAAGTGGGGGTCAAAGATTTTCGCTCCCACCGCAGATGGTGGATATAACTGCGCAGGTTGTCACGGTGGCATGAGCGGCACCGGTGGTGTTGCTGCGTATGCAGTCACCGACCCAAAGACTGGTGAAGTAAAAGCCGTTTCTTGGAAGGCACCAGCATTGGACACAGTGCTGTATCGCTTCAGTGAGGAAGAAATCACTTTCATCATGAACTACGGCCGTCCTTTCTCGCCGATGTCGGCGTGGGGAACAATCGGTGGTGGACCATTGACTGATCAGTCAATTGAGACAGTGATTGACTACATGAAGTCGATTCAGATTCCTCAGGCTGGTTGCATCGAGACTCGCAGCTATTACAACCCAACATGTGATGAAGGTTCTTTGCCAGAAGAAAAGAACAAAGAGATCATTGCTGAGGCAAATCGTCTGGTGACAGCAGGGACCTACGGCTCTGTTGGGGAAGCCTTGTTCAATCTCGATCTTGGTGGTGGCGCTTACTCTTGCGCACGTTGCCATACGAAGGGTTGGTCGTACGGCGATCCTCAAGCAACAGGTGGCGGTGCTCTCGGACCAAGCCTGACAGGCGGATCATCAACACGTCAGTTCCCTAATCAGTCCGACATGATCAACTTCATTAAGAATGGTTCTGAACTTGGTAAGCGTTATGGCGAACAAGGTCAGGGCAGTGGACGAATGCCAGCATTCGGTCAGTTGTACACCGATGAACAGATCAAATTAATCGTCCAGTACGTGCGAGGTCTCTGATGTTGTCTGCTCTTCTTTCTATTGATTTCAACCCAGGCATTCGTGGCATCCTTGTCACGCTCGTCATGTTCGTATTCCTTGTTGGCGGTACGTACTTGCTTGTTGGCACCAACCTTGGAGCACGTCTCGGTTTCCTCATTGTTGCAACAACGCTCGCCGGCTGGATGATGCTGATGTGCATTGTGTGGGCCATTTATGGAATTGGTCTGAAGGGGCCAGAACCAAAATGGAAGCCCAATGAGCCCATCACCATTGTTCGTGATGGTGCGTTGATGGATCGTGCTGAAGTTTTAGAAACATCGATCAACCTTGATGGGCTTGACCCAACAGCTGCAGCCAAGAAAGTCTCGGACACACTTGTCGAAGATGGCTGGAGATTGCTTGCCGATTCTGACTCTGCTCGCGGTAAGGCAGTTGCAGCTTCCGACGAAATTCTGCAGATTGAAGCTGAAGAATTCGCTGCGGGTGAATATGTCTCCGTTGCGGTCTTTGATAAGGGTGGCGAGCGTTACCCAAAGATTGGCGAGTCACTTGACTTCCTTGCTTTCTGGCATAAGCCTCGTTACTCAATTGTTCAGGTTGCACCGGTCGTTGCTCAGCGCACAGAGCCAGGTCGTGCACCAGCTCGCGTGCAGATTGACACCACAAAGCCCCACCGCTATGTCGTGATGATTCGTGACCTCGGTGCAAAGCGCCGTCCAGGTTTCCTCATCGGCGCCGGTTCTGCTTTGATCTTCTTCTTGATGGCATGGATGTTGCATCGTCGTGAGACACTTCTGCGCGACAACCTTGCCTTGAAGTCAGCGGAGGCATAGTTCATGGGTCAGTACCTTCCCATCGTCGTATTGATGGTGCTGGCCGTTCTATTCGGGGTACTCAGCCTCATCGCATCGCGTTTATTGGCTCCGAATCGCCCTAACTCAGCAAAAGAAGCGCCGTACGAGTGCGGAATTGTTCCTGGTCGCGAACCACCGGAGCGTTTTCCTGTCAGCTTTTACGTCATTGCAATGCTGTTCATCATGTTCGACATTGAAATCATTTTTGCGTATCCATATGCAATTGATCGTGAGTTCCTCGGAACTTTTGGTTTCTTCGAGATGGCGTCGTTTAGTGCGGTGTTCTTTATTGCATTTGTCTATGTGATTGCTCGTGGCGCACTTGATTGGGGCCCCATGAAGCGCGCAAATGGCAGTAGCGAAATCTCTGATGGTCCGTTGTTAACTCCGCTCGGAAGTGTACGAATTGTGGGTTCTGAAGGCCGCGCTGCGAATAGTGGAAAGGCCGCGTAATGGGTCTTGCTCAAAATGTTCTTGATGATGGTCTCGGTGGTCTCGACCATAACTTCATCACTGCACGCGTTGAAGACTTAGTCAAGTGGTCACGCTCTCGTTCTAGCTGGGCTGCATCTTTTGGTCTCGCATGTTGCGCCATTGAAATGATGGGAACAGGTGCATCGCACTACGACATCTCACGTTTCGGAATGGAAGTGTTCCGCGCTTCTCCACGCCAGGCGGACATCATGATTGTCGCCGGACGCGTGAGCCAGAAGATGGCTCCTGTTCTTCGTCAGGTCTATGACCAAATGATGGAACCGAAGTGGGTTATCTCCATGGGGGTCTGTGCATCAAGTGGCGGAATGTTTAACAACTACGCCATCGTGCAAGGTGTTGATCAAATTGTTCCCGTCGATGTGTACGCACCTGGATGTCCTCCCACTCCAGAAACTCTTATTCACGCAATCGAGACATTGCACCAGCTAATTGAAGATGGTGAAATCATGCGTCGTCGTGAAGCCAATAATGGCGGCGCAAGAGTTGAGCTTGATGCTCATGCTCCGTCAGCTATCTCTGTCGCACTCGGGTCGAAGTAATTATGAGCGACCAAGTGGAACAAGCGGAGGAAACCGTCGAGACACTGCATGGCTGTCCGGTTGTTTACTCACGCGATCAAAAAGTTTTGTTGGTCTCTCGCGATCAGTATGTAGGCGTTGTGAAGTCACTTCTTGTTGATGGATTCGATGTGTGCATTGATCTCACTGGTGTTGATTATTTGTCATTACCCAACCGCGTTGTGGGCGCTGGCGTTCAGCCCGAGCGTTTTGAAGTTGTTGTCAACCTCTTGTCGCTGACAAAGCGTGAGCGCATTCGCTTGCGCGTGCAGGTGCCAGCAGACGACACAACTCTCGCATCGTTGTTTGATGTGCACCCCGGAACTGAAGCGCATGAGCGTGAAACATACGACATGTTCGGAATCACCTTTGAGGGTCATCCCGATATGACTCGCATCCTCATGCCTGAAGATTGGGATGGACATCCATTGCGTAAGGACTACGACCAAGGATTCATTCCAGTGCAGTTCAAAGGGACGAACTCATGAGCAGCGTCATCTCAGCCGGCACCAATGAGGGTGGACAAGAACTCCAATCTCGTAGTGAACTCACTGCGAAAGAACTCTTCCGTGAAGTTGGTTCCGTTCTTCGTCTGAGTGAAGCGGAAGCAGCCAAGTTGGCAGAGGTGCAGACTGAGGTCCCTGAAGATCAGACCATGATCATCAACATGGGGCCACAACACCCAAGTACACACGGTGTGTTGCGTCTCATGCTTGAACTGCAAGGTGAAACAGTTCTTCGTTGCAAGCCAATCATTGGCTACTTGCACACCGGCATGGAAAAGACCGGCGAGTCATTGACCTACATGCAAGGTGGCACGAACGTCACCCGCATGGATTACCTCTCTCCGCTCAACAACGAACTTGTTTTCTCACTTGCCGTGGAAAAACTGTTGGGCATTGAAGGGGATATTCCAGAGCGTGCTGTATGGATGCGCATGCTTCTTTCAGAGCTCAATCGCATGAGCAGCCACTTGTTGTTCCTTGCGACTAACGGTATGGACATTGGTGCAGTGTCGATGATGTTGTACGGATGGCGCGAGCGCGAAGACGTGTTGCGCTTCTTCCAGAAGGTCACTGGCCTTCGTATGAATCACAACTTCATTCGCCCTGGTGGTCTTGCGGCTGACATGCCTGCAGGGTGGCGCGACGATGTTCTTGCAATTTTGGAGAACTTGCCTTCACGTCTTGAGGAATACGACATCTTGATGACGGGCCAGCCGATTTGGCGCGAGCGCCTACAAGGCGTGGGCGCGATTACTGCACGTGAAGCGATGGCACTCGGTGCCACTGGTCCAATCCTGCGTTCCACCGGAGTCGCATGGGACCTTCGTCGCGATATGCCATACCTGCGTTACGAAGATGTTGAGTTCGATGTCATCGTGGGTCAATACGGCGATGCATATGACCGTTACGCAATCCGATTCAATGAGATTCGTGAGTCGATGAAGATTGTGCATCAGATTCTTGATCGCATGCCATCTGGTGATTACCGCATTCAGAACAAGAAGGTCACTCCGCCGCCACGTGCGCGAATTGATGAATCAATGGAAGCGCTGATTCATCATTTCAAGATCTTCACCGAGGGATTCAAAGTTCCCGAGGGTGAGGTGTATGTCGGTATTGAGAGTCCGCGTGGAGAAATTGGTTGCTACATCGTTTCCGACGGCTCATCGAATCCGTATCGCATGCACATGCGCGCACCGTCGTTTGTCAACATTCAGGCACTCCCGCACATGATGCGCGGTGGTCTCGTTGCAGATGCTGTGGCAGTTATTTCGTCCGTCGACCCTGTGTTGGGAGAGGTTGATCGCTAATGGCACGCCTGACTGAAGAGAACGTACGTCTCGCTCGCGAGATCATCGGTCGTTATCCAAAAGCTCGATCTGCAACCATTCCATTGCTGCATCTCGCACAAGAGCAAGATGGGTACATCACGAATGATGCGATGGCGCACATTGGTGAACTCGTAGGTGCAACATCTGCAGAGGTGTACGGAACCGCATCGTTCTACGAGATGTTCAAGTTCGAACCAGTGGGCAAGTACCTCATCAACATTTGCGGCACCATGTCATGTGCGCTGATGGGCGCCGAAGAATTGATGCATCATGCTGAATCCCGTTTGGGTATTCACATGGGTGGCACAACTCCTGATGGTCTCTTCACGCTGGAAAAAGCAGAATGCCAAGCTGCGTGCACAGAAGCACCGTGCTTGCAGGTCAACTATCGCTACCGCTTCCGTGTGACATCAGAAAACTTCGACACGCTCATTGATCAGTTGCAAGCAGGGGAACTCAGCAGTGAGATCCCTGCGCATGGAACAGTTGCTGCAGTTCGTCAGCACATTCCCGCTGATCGTGGTGTAGGTGCAGTTGCACCTGAAGATGTGACTGAAGGTCCTGCGTGGCTTGATGGAAAGGCTGCGCTATGACCAGCAATCCCGGTGGCACTTGGCCACATGCTCCTGGCTTCATCGTTGGCGATCGCCCAAAGATCGTGACCTCACGTTTTGAATACGAAGATTCCTACACACTGCAGCGTTACCTCGCGACCGACGGTTATGCAGGTCTGCGCACCGCTCTTGGTCGTCCAGCAACAGATGTTCATGATGAAGTAAAGAACGCAACGGTTCTAGGTCGTGGTGGAGCAGGTTTCCCTGCTGGCAACAAATGGGGACTCACACCACAAGGTGTGTGGCCGCGTTACTTAGTTGTCAATGGTGACGAGTCTGAACCAGGTACTTACAAAGACCGCTTGCTGATGGAGCGCGATCCACATCAACTCATTGAGGGTTGTCTCATTGCGTGTTACGCAGCTGGTCTGTCGCAGTGTTTCTTGTACATCCGCGGTGAAATGGCGCTTGCCCAAGAGCGCGTTGCAACTGCGCTCAATGAAGCGTATGCAGCTGGTTACGTGGGCAAGAACATTCTTGGTTCAAAGTTCTCTGTCGACATCGTGTTGCACTGGGGTGCAGGCGCGTATGTCGTCGGTGAAGAAACTGCGTTGATTGAGAGCCTTGAAGGCAACCGCGGAATGCCTCGTTTGAAGCCTCCGTATTTCCCGGCAGCAATTGGTTTGTATGGTCAACCAACAATCGTGAACAACGTCGAAACATTGGCCAACCTTCCTTGGTTGTTGCTCAATGGTGCAGCTGCGTACACGGCGATTGGTACAGCAACATCACCTGGTACCCGTATGGTCGCAGTCTCCGGACACGTACAGCGTCCTGGTGTGTACGAAATCATCAACGGCATCACCACATTCCGTGACTTGTTGTACGGCGACGAGTTCTGCCAAGGCATTCGCAACGGAAATGAACTCAAGGCATTTGTTCCTGGTGGCGGTTCCGCTCCATGGTTCACGCCAGATCAGTTAGATCTTCCGTTCGAAGCAAGTCAGGTCGGACCAGCAGGTTCAATGCTTGGTTCGGGCGCCATCATGGTGATGGATTCCACCACCGATATTCCTCGCGCAGCTCTCACGCTCACACGTTTCTATGCACACGAATCATGCGGTAAGTGCACACCTTGTCGCGAAGGTGGCACATGGCTTGAGCGCATCTTGTCTCGTGTTGTTGATGGCAAAGGCACCGATGCCGACCTTGATCAACTCATGGAAGTAGGCGAGTCCATCTGTCCAGGTGCTTTCCCACATGCTTCGAATGAGAAGCTTGGCATTGCAGCAGTTCCATTCCCATATCGCATGAACACGATTTGCTTCGTTGGACCATCGGCATATGCGCCAGTGCACTCTGCACTCACATTGTTCCGTGATGAGTTCGAAGCGCGTATAACAAAGCGAGTTCTTATTCCAGTGACGGCGGTGTCCTAATGACAACTATCGATACCAACACTGAATCGTCAGAGATGCCTGAGAAGGATCCCAACGCGGTGAGCATCACTATCAATGGTCGTACTGTTGAAGCACAAAAAGGTGAGTTCATCATTGCGGCCGCAGACCGTGCCGACGAATTCATTCCACGTTTTTGTTATCACCCACGTATGAGCTCTGTCGGTATGTGCCGTCAGTGTCTTGTTGAAGTTGAAGGACCCCGTGGTCCGATGATGGTCGTGAGTTGTATGACACCAGTGGCCGAAGGCCAAGTTGTCCGCACCGAAACACCTCAGGTCAAGCGTGCACAAGAAGGCATGATTGAACTGCTCCTTGCCAACCACCCGCTCGATTGTCCCGTGTGTGACAAGGGTGGTGAGTGTCCATTGCAAGACCAGGCATTCAGCCACGGTGCAGGCGAAAGTCGCTTCGTTGAAGAGAAGCGCCACTATGAAAAGCCAATTGCAATCAGCGAATTGGTTTTCCTCGATCGCGAACGTTGCATCTTGTGTGATCGTTGCACGCGTTTTGCTGATGAAGTTGCTGGTGACCCACTGATCAGCTTCACGCAGCGTGGAAATAACACACAAGTCATGACCTTCCCTGACGAACCGTTTGCTTCGTACTTCAGTGGAAACGTTGTGCAGATTTGCCCTGTAGGTGCCCTCACTGCTGAGCCGTATCGATTCAAGGCCCGCCCGTGGGACCTTGAACAACGCGAGAGCACGTGCACTACATGTTCAGTCGGTTGTCGCACAGTGGTGCAGTCCAGCCGCGATGAACTGCTCCGCTACCAAGGTGTTGACAGTGACCCAGTGAACTGGGGTTGGTTGTGTGACCGTGGCCGTTTCAACTTCCAGTCGGTGAACTCGGAAGATCGCTTGGAGAATCCTCAGACGAAGGCGGGCGACTCGTATGCCACAACAACATGGTCTGCAGCGCTCGACACAATCTCACGCACGATTCGACATGCAACACCGGGTTCCGTGGCGATTCTTGGTGGTGCACGCGGTACAAACGAAGACGCTTTCATGTGGGCACAGTTAGCTGATGCCTTAGGTGTCACGATGCGTGATGCACAACTTGACGATGGTCTCCCTGCATCAATCTTTAGTTACCCTCAGGCAACTATTGATGCTGCATGCTCTGCGGGCACAGTCATCTTGTTGGCTCCTGATATGAAAGAAGAACTTCCTGTTCTGCATATTCGTCTCCGCGATGCTGCAGAAAAGAAGAAGATTCGCATCATTGAAATCTCAGCTCGAGAAACCGGCCTCACCAAGCACGCATGGCGTTCCGTGCGGGCGGAATCCGGCACATCAGTCACCGCGGTGCAGCAACTGCTTTCTGATTCTGCAATCGCAGCACAATTGGCTTCTGGCCCAGTAGTGGTTGTTGCAGGTCGCGCAAACCTTGCTGAAGATGCCGCACACACAATGGCTGCAGTTGATGCAGTTCTTGCCGGCGTGCAGAATGCCTCTGTTCTTCCAGTTCTTCGTCGCGGCAACGTTCGTGGCGCATTGTCGCTCGGTCTTGCGCCACAAAGTGGCAAAGATGCAGTTGCAATTCTTGAAGCATCGGCTCGTGGACAAGTTGAATGCCTCATTCTCTTGGGTGCAGACCCGATGAATGACATTGCAGATGCAGACCTTGCACGTCGCGGTATTGCCGGTGCAAAGTTTGTTGTTGCGATTGATACGTTCCTCACGCAATCTGCAGCACACGCCGACATTGTTCTGCCTGCTGCTGCATACGGTGAAAAAGACGGCACCACGATGAACCTTGAGGGTCGCGTCACGAACGTGGTTCAGAAGATCACGCCTCGCGGTACATCACGTGCCGACTGGATGATTGCTGCTGAACTTGGTCTCTTGCTTGGTCATGACGCCAATGTCACCACCCTTGCCGATGTGCAGAAGTTGATGGGTAAGAAAGTTCCTGGCTTTGGTGCAACAACAACTTCAGTTGCTGTGAAGCGCGATGGAATTGTCGTATCGGTTCCGACACCGACGCGTACATCATTTGTCGCGCCCACCATCACGCCGCGCAACTCTTATGAGTTCCGCGTTGACGTGAGTCGAAAACTGTATGACCGTGCGGTAGGAACAATTACCAGCCCAGCACTTGCAAATCTGGCAACAGGGGTCAGCATCACCATTCACCCGCTTGATCTTGAACGCGTTGGTGCAGCAATCGGTGCAAATGTTCGCGTGTCGAATGCACACAGCAGCATCGTGTTGCCTGTTCAGTCAAATGAGAAGGTTCCTCGCGGTACTGCGGTTATCCCGTTCAATCAGCCAGGTGCAGACGTTCGTGAACTGATCCGTCATGGTGATTCAGTTGTTGACGTGAGAATTGAGTCGATGTGATGTCGTCGCTGTTTGCTATTGACCCTCTGTTAGAGGATGGCCTTTTATGGACACCGCTCTTGATCATTCTGATCAAGGTCCTTGTTGTCTTCGTTGTCGGCCTCGTTGCAACGATGCTGATGGTGTGGTTTGAACGCAAGGTCATTGCAGGCATGCAGAACCGCGTCGGCCCCAATAAGGCTGGTCCGTGGGGCTTGTTGCAGACCTTGGCAGACGGAACAAAGCTTTTCTTCAAAGAAGACTTAATCCCTGAACGTGCTGATCGACTTGTTTTTCGTCTTGCTCCGTACCTTGTATTGGTGCCGGCGTTCCTGGCGTTTGCAATCATTCCATTGGGCGGAGATTTCCGTGATGGCAAGGGTGGCATTGTCACCTTGTTCGGACACGAGACTCGTTTGCAGTTAGCTGACCCTCCTGTAGGCGTTCTGTTTGCACTCGCAATTTCAGCAATTGCTGTGTACGGAATCATGCTTGCTGGTTGGTCCAGTGGTTCGAAGTATCCATTGCTGGGTTCAGTACGTGCGTCCGCGCAGATGGTTTCGTATGAAGCGGCACTTGGTCTGTCTCTTGCTGCTGTTTTGATTGTGTCGGGAACATTGTCCACTGCTGGAATTGTCAACTTGCAGTCATCTATTGGGAATTGGAACATCGTTGCTACCGGCTTTGTCCCGTTCTTCATCTTCATGATTGCCGCAACCGCGGAACTGAATCGACCACCGTTTGACTTGGTGGAAGCCGAGCAAGAACTGGTGGGTGGATTCAATACTGAATACTCTTCAATTCGTTTCGCTTTGTTCTTCCTTGCCGAGTTCATGAACACAATCACAATGTCGGCATTGATCGTCACATTGTTCTTCGGTGGTCCACAGCCAATCTCCATCGGCGACACCACCCTCGACATTCCGTTGCTACCGAACGCAATTGAAGGAACCGTGTGGTTGCTTCTGAAGGTCTTGGTCTTCCTGTACATCTACGTGTGGTTCCGTGCGACTCTTCCTCGATTCCGTTACGACCAACTCATGGATCTCGGCTGGCGAATCTTGATTCCTGCCTCTTTGGGTTGGTTCATGTTGCTGGCTGCACAGCGCGTGGGTCGTGATGCGGGCTGGGATCAAACAGTCGTCACTCTCTCGACCGCAATTGTTCTCATTGTCGGATACGTGTTGTTGCAACTGGCGTACAAGGTCAGTCGTGCCAACCGTGAGCAGGACGGAGCAAGCTTCTAATGGGTTACTTCGGCGGATTCCTCGTCACCATGCGCCAGCACGGCGCGAAAAACAAGGTGACAACTGAGTATTCAGGCGGTCGCGTCTTCCGTAAAAAGAATCGCGACACCAAGGACGAGAAGATTGAAAAGCCAGAGCGCTTGCATGGCCGTCACGTCCTGAATCGCTACGAAGATGGCATGGAAAAGTGCATCGGCTGTGAGTTGTGCGCTGGTGTATGCCCTGCGAAGTGCATCTATGTCCGTGGCGCAGATAACGATCCGGACAATCCAACGTCTCCTGGCGAACGTTACGGTTTCATTTACGAGATCAATTACTTGCGTTGTATTCATTGCGATATGTGCGTGGAAGCTTGCCCAACAGAAGCGATCACCGAGACAAAGTTGTTCGAATTCTCTTTCTTGAATCGTCAAGATGCGATTTATACGAAGGACGAATTGCTTGTTGGTGATGACGGAATGCCTCAACATCTGCCATGGGAAGACTGGCGCCCTGGTGAAGACCAGAACACATCGGGTTGGATGCGCGCAACAGCACCTGCCGGTGATGCAACCTTCGAGGGTGTGGTCTCGTGGAGTGGTGAGCTTGGGTATGGCGTACGTCAACCAGAACCCGCACAAGAAGTTCGTGATCAATCAGACGGAGGCAGCCACTAATGGAACTGTTCGTTTTCGTCGTCGCTGCTGCCATGGTTCTGGGCGGAGCAATTGGTGTGATCACTCGTTCCAATCCAGTGCATGCTGCGCTCAGCCTTGTGCTCACGCTGTTTGGTATTGCTGTGATGTTCGTGTCTCACGATGCACAGTTTCTTGCCGCAGTACAGGTGATTGTCTATGCCGGTGCCATTGTCGTCCTTTTCTTGTTCGTCATCATGTTGTTGGGCGTTGACCGAACTGAAGATGTCAACATCGAGCCAATCACAGTGCAGCGTCCGCTCGCACTCATTGTGAGTGCCGGCGTGGTGGGCATTGTCATCGCTGCTGTTGTCTCATCGAGGGAACTTCTTGGTCGTCCTGTTGGCGGTCTTGACAAGACCACGCTGAGTGCTCCGGATGCGAATATTCGTCAATTAGCCCGTGAGATTTTTGGCAACAATGTTTTTGCTTTTGAACTCACATCGGTGTTATTGCTCGTTGCTGTTGTTGGCACGGTGCTGATGGCCAGGCGTGTGAAGTCCAATGGGGCAGGAAAGTGAGCGCCATGTTGTCGGCTATCCAACCCACAAGCAGCTGGTACCTCATCCTCGCTGCTGTGTTATTCGGTATTGGCGCCTTTGGCGTCATGGTTCGTCGTAATCCACTTGTGATGTTTATGTGCATCGAACTCATGTTGAATGCTGTAAACCTCACATTCGTCACATTGGCGACAGCGCTTTCCAATATCAATGGTCAAGTCGTGGTGTTCTTTGTCATGGTTGTTGCAGCCGCAGAAGTCGTCGTCGGCTTGGGCATCATCGTTGCAATCATGCGTCGTCGCAACGGCATCACTGCCGATGATCTTTCGGCTCTGAAGGGATAACAAACATCATGTTGGATCTCGTTTGGCTCGTCCCTGCTTTACCTCTCACTGGGTTTCTTCTTATCCTTCTTTTCGGGCGCAAGTTAGGCGATCCGTTCGCTGGCGTTCTTGCAACAGTGATGACTGCTTCATCATTCGTCGTTGTTGCTGGTATCTATTTCGAACTCTTGTCGCTTCCATCTGAAGAGCGCACGAACGTTGTCACACTGTTCTCGTGGATCCCCGTGGGCGGGTTGCAAGTCGATATGGCTTTGCTTGCTGATCCGCTCAGCATCACAATGGGATTGTTTGTGACCGGTATCGGTTCTCTGATTCATCTCTACGCCATTGGTTATATGCACGGTGATGCAAAGTTCCCGAAGTTCTTCATGTATTTGAACTTGTTCATCTTCTCCATGCTGATGTTGGTGCTGGGCGAGAACTTGTTGGTGACATTCCTTGGTTGGGAAGGCGTAGGCGCTTGCTCGTACTTCCTGATTTCTTTCTGGCACACACGTGATTCCGCCGCAACGGCAGGCAAGAAGGCGTTTGTCACGAACCGCGTTGGTGACTGGGGAATGCTCGTGGCGATGTTTTTGGCATTCGCTGCCGTTGGAACATTGTCGTACGAAGGAATCAACCACGCTGCAGAGAGCGGAAGTCTTGCTGCAGTCACCGCAACCGGCATCGCAATGATGTTGTTCGTTGGTGCTTGCGGAAAGAGCGCTCAGCTTCCTCTTTTCATTTGGTTACCCGATGCGATGGAAGGCCCAACTCCTGTATCGGCGTTGATTCACGCAGCAACCATGGTGACATCTGGTGTGTTCTTGCTCACTCGCATGGCGCCAGTTCTTCATGCCGCATATCCATGGTCGAGTGATGTCATCGCGACTGTCGGAGCTCTCACAGCGCTCTTTGCCGCCACTATCGCTGTTGCGCAAACCGACATTAAGAAAGTCCTGGCGTACTCCACGGTGTCACAGTTGGGCTTCATGTTCCTTGCCATTGGTTCTGGTGCATACGTTGCTGCAATCTTCCACATGGTGACCCACGCATTCTTTAAGGCATTGTTGTTCATGGGTTCTGGCTCGGTGATTCACGGTATGCATCACGAGCAAGACATGCGTCGCATGGGTGCCCTTCGTAAAGTCATGCCGATTACGGCAATCACTTTCATCATCGGTTGGCTAGCAATCGCGGGTGTTCCGCCGTTCTCTGGTTTCTGGTCAAAAGACGAAATTCTTCTTTATGCATTCGCAAACAATCGTTTGCTCTACTTCATCGGAGTATTGGCCGCGCTTCTCACTGCGTTCTACATGACACGTCAAGTCATCATGGTGTTCTTTGGTGAAGCTCGCTGGAATGATCATGCAGAAGAAAATGGCGCTCACGGCGATCACACTCCACATGAGAGCCCATGGACAATGACTGCGCCATTGGTTGTTCTTTCCGGACTCGCTATCACCGGCGGCATCATGCAATTGCCCTTCTCGAAAGAGACGCATTGGTTAGAGCATTGGCTTGAGCCCGTGGTGCATCATTCCGAAGCAAACATCAAGGGAACATGGGCATACGACAACAAGTGGCTGCTCCTCGGCCTTGCTGTACTCATTGCATCTGCTGGTATTGCCGCAAGCATTGCTGTGTACGCAAAAGGCAAGTTCAAGGCAATTGAGCCTCAACTTCTTGCCGATGCATGGCGATATGACTCGAGTATCTCTGCATTTGTCGGGGGCCCCGGTCGCAAGGCATTTGATTCTGTTGCTGCATTTGATGCGCACATCGTTGACGGGGCCGTGGTTGGTGTTGCCACTGAGGTTCGCGCGGCGAGCGGTCTCTTGCGCAAAGTGCAAAGCGGTCTCGTTCGTTCGTATGCCGCAATCATCGGGCTCGGTGCAGTTCTCGTGCTTGCTTGGTTCCTCTTGAGGGGAGTCCTCTGATGTTGTCAACACTTTTGCCAAGCGCAGGAGCAGCAGTTGAGAAAGCCGCTGTCCCATTTCCTATCCTCTCGGCCCTCATTCTTGTTCCGCTGCTCGGTGCAGTCATCGTGACGTTGTTGTCCAATCGTCGTCCGGAGTACGTGAAGCTTGTCGCCATCATTATCAGCGTCGGCACAGCGGCAATGTCATTGTGGATGCTGGCCAAATTTGAAACGCAGGACGCTGACTTCCAGTTTGTCTCACAGCATGAATGGATTCGTGCGTGGGGAATTTCCTGGCATCTCGGTGTCGATGGTATTTCGCTCTTCTTAGTCGTGCTGACCGGCATCCTTTTCCCACTCGTGATTGTCGGAGTTGATCCGCATCATGACGAGAAGCGTTATCTCGGATGGCTCTTGCTTCTGGAAGCAGGAGTTATGGGCAGCTTCTTGAGCCTTGACTTGTTCTTGTTCTTCATCTTCTTTGAGATCGTGCTTGTCCCGATGTACTTCCTCATTGGCGGATGGGGATACGACAAGCGCATCTACGCCGCAACCAAGTTTTTCCTCTACACAATGTTTGGCTCTGCGTTCATGTTGGTGGGCATCATCGCTACCGCTGTTCTCGCGCAACGCGATCTTGGGTACATCACCTTTGACCTCGTGAAGATTGCAGAAGAAGCAACCTTTGCTACCAACACTGCTCGCTGGTTGTTCCTCTCGTTTGCGATTGCTTTCGCTGTGAAGGTTCCGATCTTCCCGCTGCACACCTGGTTGCCTGATGCGCATACACAAGCACCAACCGGCGGCTCCATCATCCTCGCTGGTGTGCTTTTGAAGATGGGAACCTACGGATTCCTTCGCTTTGGTCTCTACTTGTTCCCCGCTGCTGCCGTGTGGGCAAAGCCTGTGCTGTTAACGCTCGCAACTATCGGCATCATCTATGGTGCGATTGCCGCGACGATGCAGACAGACCTCAAGCGTCTTGTCGCATATTCGTCAGTTGCCCACTTGGGGTTCATTGTTCTCGGAACATTTGCAATCACGTCGCAGTCTCTGACCGGAAGCGTCATGCAAATGATCAACCACGGTGTCTCTACCGGAGCTTTGTTCTTGTTGGTTGGCATGATCTACGAACGTCGCCACACACGAGTCATCGCTGAACTGAAGGGCATTCAGTCAGTCGCACCAATTTTTGCTGCGGCGTTCATGGTTGTGATGTTGTCGTCAGTCGGAGTTCCCGGGCTCAATGGGTTCGTTGGAGAATTCCTTATTCTCATTGGTTCGTTTGAAACAGCGCGATGGTGGACAATCATCGCGGCGACGGGCGTCATCCTGGCGGCGTTGTACTTGTTGTGGGCGTATCAACGCGTCTTCCATGGTGAGCCAGATGAAGCAAATTCATCTTTCAAGGAACTCACACTTCGCGAGGGTGCTTTGCTCTTGGTGTTCATTGGAATCATCGGATTCACCGGCCTCTACCCGAAGCCGATGTTGAACCGCATTGAACCCAGTGTCGACAAGTTGGTCAAACATGTTGAATTGCACTCTGACTTCAAGGCTCCGGTACATAAGGGTGGTCATCTGCCCGAAACGGATACTGCTCACGAGGGAGGCAAGTAATGGTTCTCGCAGCAACAATGAACGCTCCTGAGATTGCGTGGGGTGCACTTGCTCCACTTCTTATTCTTCTTGGTGGCACCTGTGCACTTCTTCTGTTGGGCACTCTTGTTCCCCGGTGGCCGCGAGCAGCTACACCTACTTTGACAATTGCGACTGCACTCGCTTCGGGTGTCGCATTGTGTGTGCAATGGAACAATCTGTACTACCGCAAGGGGTACTCCATTGTTGCTGATGCAATTTCTGTCGACCGCTTTGCTGTCCTGACATCAATCATCATCACAGTGGCTGTGGCGCTTGGTGCTCTTCTTGCATCGGCGCATCATGATGCTGCAAATGGCGACCCACTTGAGAATTATGCGTTGTTGCTCACCTCCGCAATTGGCGCGATGGTGATGGGTTCGTCAAATGACCTCATCGTTTTATTCCTTGGCTTAGAAATTCTGAGCCTCTCGCTGTATCTCTTGGCCGCGAGCGATCGCCGTCGTGAAGAAAGCCAAGAGTCGGGTCTTAAGTACTTCATCCTTGGCGGTTTTGCCTCGGCGTTCTTGCTGTATGGCATCGCCCTTGTCTATGGGGCAACGGCGTCAACAAACATCAATGGCATTGCTAAGGCGTTGTCAGAGAGAATTGCCGTGGGTGGTTCGGACGCAATGTTGCTGATTGGTATCGGTCTCATGTTGGTCGGCCTTGGCTTTAAAGTCTCTGCTGCACCATTCCAGATCTGGACGCCAGATGTGTACGAAGGTGCGCCGACATCGGTGACGTCGTACATGGCATCGGCTGCCAAGGTCGCTGCGTTTGCGGCATTATTGCGAATCTTTATTGTTGGACTTGAGTCGCGTGTTGATGACTGGCGTCCAGTGATCTGGGTTCTTGCCGTTCTCAGTATTTTTGTGGGCTCGACAATGGCAGTGGTGCAAACCAACGTTAAGCGCATGCTCGCGTATTCCTCCATCAGCCATGCGGGTTTCATCCTTGTCGGTGTTGAAGCTGCTGCACACATGGAAGGCAACGGCCTTGCCGCATCCATGACGTATTTAGCTATCTACACAATGTTGGTCATGGGCTCATTCGCCATCTTGATTGCAGTAGCAGGAAAGAACGACACAGCGACAACCCTTGATGCGTTCAAGGGTCTCGCAAAGCGTCGTCCTGCTCTTGCATTGGCATTCAGCACATTGCTGTTTGCTCAAGCTGGTGTGCCGTTCACTTCCGGGTTCGTCGCCAAGTTTGGCGTCATCAAAGCAGCTGTCGAAGTCAATTCCTACGGCATCGGTATCGCAGCGATGGTGGGCGCCGTTATTGGTGCCTTCCTGTACTTACGAATCGTTGTCAGCATGTGGATGGAAGAACCAGAGACACAGGAACCTCTTGAGATTCCAACAGTTGTCAGTGTGGTGATCGGACTCTCCGTCGCCTTCACGCTCTTCATCGGGTTCTTCCCGAGCATCTTGCTTGATGCAATTGAACTTGTGCGCTTCGCGCCACTCTGATTAACGACGATTTGCGCGTTGTACTAATGCGTTAAACAGCCCTTGATTTGCAGGGTCTTCTTCTGCGGTGTCCTCCGGGTGCCACTGCACACCGATGACCCATGTTGATGTGGAGTGCTGCACCGCTTCAATCGTTCCGTCGCTGGAGTGACCAACCACTGCTAACGATGGAGCAACAGTCTCAATGGCCTGGTGATGGAACGAGTGAGTCATTGGCTGGGTTGTTCCCATCGCTTCGGCGACAAGCGAGTCCTGGGTCAACTGCACGTCATGCATCGTGTCACGGTGGACTTCATAGTTTTCGAGATGTTGGATGAGAGTTCCACCTAACGCAACATTCAAGATCTGGTGTCCGCGACAGATTGCCAGAACGGGAAGGTCCAATGCGACTGCGTGTTGCACCGCTGCAATCTCAAACGCATCGATGAATTCATCGACACCGAACAAACGCGCGGTCACTTCATGGCCATATTGCGCGGGGCTGACGTCTCCTCCACCTAAGAGAACCATTCCATCGCATCGTTCAACAGTGGCACGGATGAGATGGACGTCACCAGTGGGTGGAATGACAACCGGAAGACCACCAGCACGTTGTACGGCGTCGGCATACAGCCGTCCACCACTGACAACAGGCGTGCGATGGCCTTTTGCTTCGTCAGAACGTCGACCGGGGATCGCAATCAGTGGGCGAGTCATCGCGAGATAACTTCGTCAACCACGTAGTCGTTTTGACGCGCCATTGAGATCACACTGTCAGAGTGTTCGCGTCCACGAACTTCAAGAACAACTTGCACTCCGGTTTCGCGCACATGAAGTGAGATGCCTTCACGAACATGTTCCACTTCAATCAGGTTGGCACCAGCACCAGCGAACAATGTGAGAAGTCGTGCAAGTCCACCAGGGCGGTCAGAGATGCGAACAAACAAAATAAGTCGTCGTCCAGCTTGTGTTTCATTACGTCGAATGAGGTTAGGCACGAGGCCAAGGTCGACATTGCCACCAGAGAGAACAACACATGTTGTCCCAGTCGCTGAAGGAACAACTTGACCACTCAGCAATGCGGATACGCCAACGGCACCGCCACCTTCGACATACAACTTGCTGCGATCCATCAACATGACCATGGCATCGGCGACAAGATCTTCTTCGACAACAACAATTTCATCAACGAATTGTTCAATGATGGGACGCGTAAAGTCGCCTGGTGTCTTCACAGCAATACCATCAGCAAGTGTGACAATGGGGCCATCTGCTGGATGATTACCTGCGTATGGCGCACACGCACGAACTTGCACGCCAATGATGCGCACGTGAGGCATTGCTTGCTTCACTGCAATCGCAACTCCACCAGTGAGTCCACCTCCGCCAAGCGGAACAATCACCGTTGCAAGGTCGGGGATATCTTCAACAAGTTCGAGACCAAGTGTTGCTTGTCCTGCAACAACAATTGGATCATCAAATGGATGACAAAGAATCATGCCAGTTCTGTTGGCGTGTTCTTGTGCCGCTGCGACTGCGTCAGACAAACTGTCGCCACCTTCAGTCAATGTTGCTCCATAGGACAACACTGCTTTCATCTTTGACAACGACGCACCAGTAGGAACAAAAATCTGGCACGGTACGCCGTAGTGCTTTGCGGCAAACGCAAGAGCCTGTGCGTGGTTGCCAGCACTTCCAGCAACAACACCGTTCTGTGCAGCATCGCCGAGCGATGCCAGTTTGTTCATTGCTCCGCGAATCTTGAAAGAGCCCGTTCGCTGAAGGTTCTCTGCTTTGAGGACAACGTTGCCGCCAAAACGCTCGGTCAGTGAAAGCGATTCGGTCACGGGTGTTCGCTTCACAACGCCAGCGCCTGCCTTGCGTGCAGCAAGGATGTCGGAGGGGTCAATAGGGAACACGGACATGCGTCACTACCGTAGTGGTCATGCGCGCAGCACTGATCGCGAATATGAATGAAGCTGACCCTGGTTTCGTGGGTCGTTCCTTGCGTCGTCGCGGCTATGCCTTTACCGATTTCCTGCGTGAACAGCATGCGCAGTGGCCATCTCTGGACGGCTTCGACTTAGTCGTCGCGCTGGGGTCGGGGTGGAGCACCTATTGGGACCATGTGGCAGAGCCGGTCCACGCCGAACAGTCCCTGATGCAGGAGGCGATGGCCAGGAATATCCCGATTCTGGGGGTCTGTTTCGGGGGTCAACAGTTATCGCGGGCCCTTGGTGGGGTAGTCACAAAAGCACAAAGTACCGAAATTGGGTGGTTTTCGGTGGAAAATATGCCCGAAATGGCCCACATTGCCCCCAAAGTCCTCTTTGATGGCCCATGGATGCAATGGCATTACGACAGTTTCAGTGTCCCCTCAGGGGCAACTGCTCTGGCGCAGTCTCCCGCAGGCCCCCAAGCCTTCGTCTGTGGAAGAGCCCTGGGGCTGCAATTTCACCCAGAGGCCACCGAAAGCATCGTGAATATGTGGTCTTCAGGAGATGGGGTAGACGAGTTATCCGGCCAAGGAATTGATGCCGAGGACCTCTTGTCGGCGACCCGGATCCATCAGTCAGAGTCTGAAGATCGATGTGATGCGCTGGTCGACTGGTTCCTCACCACCATCGCACAAGGGCACATGCCACAAGGCTGAATCCCTTGTGAAGTTGGGGTCTGAAGAGGCCTTCGTAGTAGTTTCAAAGGCTGTGTCTGAGTTTCTACGGTCCTATCTCACGGTTGTGTGGTTCGGGCTTGCCGCATTTTTGGTCGCTGGATTATTGCTGGGTATCTCCGCGTTAATTCGCCCCAATAAGCCCTCCCGAGAAAAATTGCTCACCTACGAAAGTGGTGTGGATCCCGTTGGTGATGGTTGGTCACAAAGTCAGATTCGTTATTACGTCTTCGCACTTCTCTTCGTCATCTTTGACGTCGAGGCAGTATTCATCTTCCCGTGGGCTACTCAACTCGAGCGTTATGCCGTATTCGGACTTGTAGAAATGGGTGTCTTCGTCGGCATTCTTCTTCTCGGTCTCGTTTATGCATGGCGCAAGGGTGTCCTGCGCTGGGTCTAGGGAAAAGGTTCATCGATTATGGGACTTGTTGATCGCGGTCGGCTTCCGAAGCCACTTACATCACTCTTCAATATGGGTCGCTCCTATTCGTTGTGGGTGTACCAGTGGGGACTCGCATGCTGCGCCATCGAAATGGGTGCTGCGTTCGGATCGCCTCGCTACGACGTGATGCGCCTCGGAGTCATTCCTCTTCCTGCATCACCACGCCAAGCTGACTTGGTCGTTATTTCCGGAACTGTCACCGACAAGATGGCACCCGCCATCAAGCGTTTGTACGAACAGATGCCCGAACCGAAGTACGTGATCTCAATGGGAAGCTGCGCAAACTGCGGCGGTCCCTACTGGGATAGCTATTCGGTCACCAAGGGCGTTGACCAAATCATTCCTGTTGATGTGTATGTCCCTGGTTGCCCACCACGTCCCGAAGCATTGCTTGAAGGAATCGTGTTGTTGCAGCAGCGCATCAAGAACGAAGACATGGGTGCACGTTGGCGCGGTGAAGGCACCAAGCCAATGAACATCGTCGATGGCGAATCAGCTGAGAAGGGTGGTGTTCCCGTTGTCGTCAACAACTGATACCCCAACTGAAGCACCTCGCGACACAGTGCGCGAAGCAGAACTTGCACGCATTCTTGAAGCACTCGGTGATGGCGTTGTCGATTCGCTGCTGAAGCCGAACGATGACATGTGGATCCGCGTGACTGCAGAGTCATGGCGCGCAACAGCAGAAAAATTGAAGGCCTTGGGTTACACCTACTTCGGATATGTCTCTGCCATTGACTGGCTTCCGTCACCATTCGGTAAGAGTGAAGATGATGCTTCCGGTCCTTCTGGCGAGCGTGATTCCACCATCAAGCAGGGCTACGCCGGTGGCGATACTCGATTCCAAGTGATTGCTCGTTTGGTGCAGCCATTCACCACAATCGGAATCAACATCAAGGTTGATGTCGCAGATGACGTAATGGCAGTTGATTCCTGGTCCAGCGTTTTTGCCGGAGCCAACTGGCACGAGCGCGAAGCTCATGAAATGTTTGGCATTGGCTTTAATGGCCACCCAGATCTTCGCAACATGTATCTCCCAACAGATTTCGAAGGACATCCGATGCGCAAGGACTTCCCGTTGCTTGCACGCATCGTGAAGCCATGGCCAGGCATCGTTGATGTTGAACCATTGCCCGGTGACGACGAAGAGGAAGGCGAAGCATCATGACCATGCTTGGCGACCGTCAACAACTCGCATACATCGCATCTCAGGCTGCCGATGCACGAGTCAACGTTGAACTTGAAACAGAGGGCATGACCCTCAACATCGGACCGCAGCACCCTGCGACGCACGGAACACTGCGCATCATTGCTCGCCTTGATGGTGAACAAGTGGTGTGGGCGGAACCATCTGCTGGCTACATGCACCGGGGATACGAAAAGCTCACAGAAGTTCGTACGTTCCCGCAGGTCACTGCATTGGTGAACCGCATCGACTGGTTGGGTTCTTTCGCTAACGAAGTCCCTTTCATTCTCGCTGCTGAAAAGTTGATGGGCGTTGAAGCACCATCGCGTGCGCAGCACATTCGCACCATTTTGTTTGAGTTGTCTCGCATCGCGAACGTTTCGTTGTTCCTTGGTGACCTCGGTGTGCAGTTGGGTGCGATTACTCCAGTGTTCTTCGCATTCCGCGACCGTGAATATGTGTTGAACCTGATTGAGGCTGCAACCGGTGGACGCTTCCACCCGAACTTTGACCGCATCGGTGGATTGAAAGATGACTTGCCTGCTGGCTTCATCGATGAGACACGTGTCGTCATGAAGAAGTTGCGCACATTCTGCGATCAGATCGAAGACCTTTTGTTCGGAAACGAAATCTTCCAGTCGCGTACTCGTGGCATTGGTGTGATTCCGAAAGACGTTGCATTGTCATACGGCTTGTCTGGTGCGAACCTTCGCGCAAGCGGAGTCGACTGGGATCTTCGTCGTGACCAGGACATCCCAATGGCCTGGAACAAGACAGATTTCAAAGTGATCACACACCCAGATGGCGACTCGTTCGCACGTTGCTGGGTTCGTCTGCAAGAAGTGCGTGAGTCAACCAAGATTGTTGACCAACTTCTCGACACGATTCCCGCTGGTCCAGTGATGGCCAAGGTTCCCAAGATCATCAAGGTTCCTGAAGGCGAAGCATGGGTCTCGACCGAGAACCCACTTGGCGAGATGGGTTACTACGTTGTCTCCCAAGGCGACCAAGGTCCATTCCGCGTGAAGATTCGTAGCGCATCGTTCAACAACATCTCTATTGTCCCTTGGCTTCTCAAGGGTGTGTATGTCCCCGACATCATCACCATCCTTGCGTCGCTGTACTTCATTCTCGGAGACATTGATCGCTGATGAACGCTGTCCTTCTCGCTTCTGACTTGCCGTATTGGCTGCAGTCAATCTTCCGTGTCGTTGGTGGACTCGTTGCTGTGTTGCTCCCTGCGGGCACCGTGGTGTACTTGTTCCTTTTCAAGATGTTGTCGTTCATGCAGTCACGTCTTGGCCCAATGGAAGCTGGTCCGTACGGCTCATTTCAGTTGTTTGCCGAAGTGGGCAAGTGGCTGCAAAAAGAGGACATCGTTCCTGCCAATGCTCAGCCTGAAGCACGTATTTTCAAAATGGCTCCGCTGATTGTTTTGGCAAGCACTTTCTTGCTTGTTGTTGTCGTGCCATTTGGTCCCGATGCACTCTTCACCGATTTTGAGACTGGAATCTTCTACGCACTTGCTGTGTCTTCGATATCGGTCTTGGGAATCCTCATCGCCGGCTGGGCAAGTGCCAACAAGTACTCGTTGCTTGGTGGTTTGCGTGCTGCAGGTCAGCTTGTTGCGTACGAGTTGCCGATGGTTCTTGCAGTGGTTGGTGTTGTCATTCAGGCGGGCACCATGAACTTGCAGCAGATTGTTGTTGCTCAAAACACGGGTTCAATGTTTGGCTGGGACGGCATTGGCAATCCATACGTTCTGACGCAGTTTGTTGCCTTCATCATTTTCATGATTTCTGTTCAGGCAGAACTCTCACAAACTCCATTTGACATGCCCATTGCAGAATCCGAACTTGTGTCTGGCTACATGACGGAATACTCGGGCTTCCGATTCCTGATCTTCTTCATCGGTGAGTTTGCGACGGCTGGTGTCTTCGCAATGATCGCATCGATTCTTTTCCTTGGTGGTTGGGGAGTGCCTTTCGCTTGGTTCGGCTGGACCACCATCGACAGTGTTGACAACTGGATGAATTTTGCCGGACCACTCATCTTGTTCGCCAAGATGATGGCCCTTGTTTTCTTCATTATGTGGATCCGCTTCTCTTCTCCGCGCTTGCGTGAGGATCAATTGCAGCGTTTCGCATGGAAAGTTCTGATTCCAATTTCGCTAGTCAACATCATGTTGACTGCTGTTCTGAAGGTGGCTTTCTGATGGCTAAGCCAAAAGTTCCCGGCATGTTCAAGGGTCTTGGCGTCACATTCGCCACTCTCTTGGCGACTGCAAAAAATGGTGCGGACACAGTTCAGTACCCACACGAAAAGGAAACACCTCCGATTCGTGCACGTGGAGTCATTGCACTTCATGAAGACAACTGCACATCGTGCATGTTGTGCGCTCGCTCCTGTCCCGACTGGTGCATTTACATCGAGGGTCACAAAGAACTTGCACCGCCACGTCGCGCTGGTGGTGCACCACGCAAGGTCAACAAGCTTGATCGTTTCGACATTGACTACGCATTGTGCATGTACTGCGGTATCTGCGTAGAAGTGTGTCCGTTTGATGCGCTCTTCTGGAGCCCTGAATACGAATACTCCGAACCACGTATTGCCGACCTCTTGCATGACAAGGCGAAGCTCGGCGAGTGGATGCAGACCGTGCCTGAAGCTCCTGAACTTGAAGCTGGCGCAGAGAAGAAGGGCAAAAAGTAATGCTCGCTTCAGATGTGCTTGTTGCCCAGAACGTGGGCTTTGCGATCATCGCAGCAATCATGGTGATTGGCGCGTTACGCGTCGTCACAACAAAGAACGTGGTGCATGCAGCACTGTGGCTTGTCGTGGTTCTTGCCGGCGCTGCTGCGCAATACATCTTGCTTGCCGCAGAGTTTCTTGCTGTCACGCAGGTCATGGTCTACATCGGCGCAGTAATGGTGTTGTTCCTTTTCGGAACCATGCTCACTCGTGCGCAAATTGGTGCGGAAAAAGATCTCAACAACAAGAACGGAATTATTGGTCTTCCCATCGCCGTTCTTTTGTTGGCAACAATGCTGATTGCATTGAATGACGGATTTAAGGCTGAAAAATTGCCCGCTGATGCTCCGCTCGTCACAACGCAGCAAGTATCAGACCAGATCTTTGGAATCTATTTGCTTCCGTTCTGGGCATTGTCGTTTGTCTTGCTCGCTGCAGCTATCGGAGCAATCGTGCTCGCGAGGAGGGACTAACTATGTTGCTCAATCAGTTCCTCATGCTTGGTGCAGTTCTTTTCTGCATCGGTGTCTATGGCGTCATTGTCCGCAAGAACGCAGTTCTCGTGCTGATGTCCATCGAACTCATTCTGAACTCCGTCAACATCAACCTTCTTGCGTTCTCACTACGCAATGGATCTCCTGATGGACACACGTTTGCTCTTTACGTCATTGCAGTGGCTGCAGCCGAAGTCGGCGTTGGTCTTGCAATGGTCTTGCTCATGTACCGCAACCGTCGTTCCGTTGGTCTCGACGATCTCTCAGAGATGAAGGGCTAACTCATGTTCTCTGCATCTACCGAAGCTGCCGAAGTCATCTTGAAGTCCGGTTGGTTCCTCGAAAACGCGTTCATCATTCCGATCATCCCTGCAGTTGCATTCTTCTTGATCATTTTCTTTGGCAAGAAGATGCCGATGAAGGGTTCTGAGTTCGGCATCTTGTCGATGTTTGCCGCATTGGCAATGTCGCTTGGTGCGGCGTACCAGTGGATTCAGCGCGTCAATGGCGTTTCCGAAGAAACATACGTAAAGCCCATCATTCGGTCATGGACGTGGTGGCAAAACGATGGTGTGTCGTTGGGAATCGGCCAACACATTGATGGACTTTCCATCACCATTCTTGTTGTTGTTGCGTTCATTTCGTCTCTCGTTCAGATCTACTCCACCGAGTATCTGCACGGTGATCGTCGTTATACGCACTTCTTCGCATCATTGACCTTGTTCTCAGCGGGCATGCTCAACATGGTCGTAGCTGAGAACATGATTCAGCTCATCCTCGGATGGGAACTCATGGGCTTGTGCTCATTCATG
>Ga0208463_1000009_pt1 | contig 57291 bp, 32 predicted proteins | sample LakMenEpi09Jul08_FD_150752 | JGI IMG/M metagenome (GOLD analysis project Ga0208463, IMG submission 150752) | Freshwater microbial communities from Lake Mendota, WI - 9JUL2008 deep hole epilimnion (SPAdes) | ecosystem: Environmental > Aquatic > Freshwater > Lake > Epilimnion/Euphotic zone ... | reverse complement strand
CGGGTGACCATTCCCCCATGCGAGGAAGGTCGGTGACTAATGCCCACACAAGCTCTGCAGGCGCAGAAATGTCTTGAGTAACGGAAACTGTGGCCATGGAAATACCTCGCTAGTAATCAGCGAGAGACACAATGCTTCGCTTCCAAGAACTTAGCCCCAGATGTGTTCGCCCTGGACCCATGTTGCATGGAAGCCAGGACCGCAACGGCTGGGCAACTTCACCTTGGCAATTGGGCCAGCCTCAATGTCTTGTGCTGCATAGACCCAACATTCAGATGCATACGTCTCCAGGTTGGTGCAGATGGTGACGACGTATCCGTTGTCTTCTGCCCCACCGTTTGTACTGCGCGCGAAAGCAGACTCACTACCCAACCAACCATCGCCGTAGCTGACCATCTCGCGCTTCATCGTTTCGTGGTCGTACTTCACGAGGTCCGTGAAGATCAGTGTCTTTGCTTCCAGCGGAATGTGCTGGTGATACGAGTACCGCGTCTTTTGTCCGTACAAATCGACATCAGGCAAACAGAACTCCACGTTGAGGTCATCCAATGATTCTTCGGAGGTTTCGCCAGTGCGCACATTCATGCGCCAGCGATACAGATGTGACTTCACACGCATGTACGCCAACATGCTGGCCAGTGGACCTTCTGCCGGATCACGCTTAATGCGCGGATCAGGCTGCATGCAGCCGTCCATGATGATCCAGTCGCCTTCTTCCCAAGCATTCACCATGTGCAGTACATAGCCCGGCTTGAACTCAAACCACTTCGCTTGATCTTGTGTGCCGTAGCGAGGAATCACGCCAATACGCGACGGCATATCGGGCTTAAACGTAACGACACGGCGACCAATGCTCTTCAACATGTCAGGGTCGTGAAAGAACGGCCAGTCGTGTAACAAGCTGTAGTTCTCCGTGATGGTGATGTCGTGTGGCAAGCGCGGACCAGGCAAATCAATACGAGCAACGTGCTTCAGTACACCGTGCTTGTCCCACACGTAATACGTGTAGAAACTTTCAAAGTCTGCATAGTCGTACCCGATGAGTTCACCCGTCCGCATGTCTGTTTTCGGATGCGCATTAAGAGTGGTGCGCAAACTGCCACCAAAGTCCTGCAAACCCTTGGTGTCCAATGTGACGGGGTCAAGTTCATACACCGCGCCTGCGTTGTACCAACCAGTGATCAGTTTGCCGTTATGGATGTTCAGCGTGGTGTTCGCCGTATCGCGCACGTAATCCGGATTACGCACTTCTTCGAATCCACGAGCTTCAGCATCACGAAGGTCAAACTCAGCCATCATGCCGTTACGTGTTGTCGCAACTCCATTGATGTCATCCATTAAGACTTCTGTCTTCACGTATTTACGAGAAAAACTGACTTTGCCATCACGGAAGTAGATGCCGTACACCATGCCGTCACCGTCAAAGAAGTGATGATCGAACTTGGGGCGAAACATCGGGTTCGGCGACTGGCGGTAGTACGCGCCATACATGTCCGCCGGAATTGTGCCTTCAACCTCCAGGTCGTCAGCAGTTACTTCCGTCATCACTGGTGCATAAAACCCATGTAAATAGGGGTTTCCTGCGTGTAGTTCATCGTTGATCCATACCGGCGCATCGTCCGGATCGGGCATCTGTGATTGCAGAACGCGTGTACGAAGATCCATCGCTATCTCCTAGTCCCTCACGCCAACAACGAAACTCGCAACTGTCGACAGTGAGCCACCAATGTTCAGCGTGCCAAATGTCTTGGCGCCTTCTACTTGAACGTCGCCGGCACGATTTGTCACTTGCTTCACAGCATCAAACACCATGCGTGCACCTGTTGCACCGACAGGATGCCCGCCACCGATGAGACCACCACTGGGGTTGATCGGGAGTTTTCCGCCGCGTTCAATCAGTCCGCTCTCCACTGCTTTCCACGATTCGCCAGGAGCCGTGATTCCGAAATGGTCAATCGCCATGTACTCGGTTGTTGTAAAGCAGTCATGGGTTTCAATGCCATCAAGCTGCATCACATCAGAAATACCCGCGCGGCTAAAGGCATGAGTAATAGCTTCATTCACATGAGGGAAAACGAAGGTGTCGTTTTTGCTGCGCTCCAGCTTGTCCATGAACTTGATACCCGCGTTGCGATGACCCCAACCAAGAATCTGAGCAGTCTCTGACGCCTTCTTTGCATGACGTTGTGCATATTGCTGCATGAACTTTTCTGAACAGAGAATCAGAGCGGAGGCACCGTCAGTGATCTGACCACAATCTTGACGACGAGTGCCTGTCTCAATAATCGGATTCGCAATGTCATCGTCGGTGAAACTTAAATCGGTGAACTTCCATGCGCGTGTTTGCGACAACGGGTTCAACTTTGCGTTGCCGTAATTGATCTCCGCAATGCGATTCAGATACTGGCGATCAAGTCCGTAGCGGTAGGCATATTCCTCGCCGAGAAGACCGAACACTGCAGGCCACATGAACGTGCAAGAGATTCCTTCATGACCTTGCCATGATGCTGCGTTCTGATTGATCGATGATTGGTCACCAGGCAGTGCTTTTTGTTCTTCAACACCAATGACCAGGGCAACGTCATAACGCCCGGCTTCAATCTCTGACATCGCAGAGAGAATTGCGAGAGACGATGATGCACATGCACCTTCATGACGCATTGCGGGCTTACCCCACAACCCAGGCACCACTTGCGATGCCATTGCACCGAGGTGACCCTGGCCGCGCTGCAGTTCAGAAAAAGCATTGCCCACATGCACTGTGTCAACTTCGGAAACATCCACCGATGCATCTGCGAGCGCGCCTTCAACGGCTTCACGCATCATGTCAGAGATGTCGAGACCTTCCTTCGCAAAGCTGCGAGAAAAGTCCGTTTGGTAGCCCCCCAGGACATACACCGGTGCTGTCATTGTTCCCCCTTGACCCCTCTGACGGTAGTCGGGATTCAGGGTGAATTAGAAGTGCTACCAGAGCCTTGTGGGCTCTTCCGATAAGCCCCTAGGAGTGGGAGAACTGCAGGCCTTCAAACTCACCCGACATGCGCCACGCCTCAAGATGGTCAAAGAACGCAATCGGGCCGCCAGGGTGCCCACTGCTGTTGAGTTGCTCTTTGCGACCCATCGGCTTGCCCTCATTGTTGTAATACCCCGGGGTGCACTCGCTGTTCCCGCGTAGCCCCCGTTGCACACTGGTGATGAGTTCAATCCACGCATCTTCGGCTTCTTTCGTTACTTCGACGGAGACAGCCCCCGTTCGCTCGGCCTCTGCGATGACAGCAGCAATCGCGACGCTGTTCTCCACATAGTTCTGCGGAATATTGGAGATGAGATTCGCAGCTTGTGCTGCACCCAAGATGTACATATTGGGGAAACCATGCACATGAATCCCGTGGAGTGTGTGCATACCTTCGGACCAATACTCAGACAGCAACTGACCATCGCGCCCGGCAACGTCGTAGCCATTTCGACGCGAGTACGACGTGCCGACTTCAAAACCTGACGCGATGATCAAGCAATCGAGTTCGTAGTGGGCACCATTGACCCACACGCCCGTTTCATCGATGCGTTCAACGCCTTGACCTTCGGTATCTATGAGATGAGTACCCGGGTTGTTGTACGACTGCAGGTATTCATCATGAAAGCACGGACGCTTACACAGTTGGCGATACCAGGGCTTGAGACCTGCCGCAGCCTGAGGATCACGCACGATACTGTCGACTCGCGCACGAATCTCCGTCATCTTTTCGTCGTCGCTCTCTTCGTATGCAGCGAGCAGAGTGTCTGGTCCGAACTCCTCCCCTGCTTGCACCTTTTCAATCACGCGATCACGAATGCGCAAAGAGATATCCGTCCAACCATCTTTCACTAGGTCTTCATCCGCAAAGCCCATGTTCTGCAACGTGGTGAAATTCATCATCCACTCGCGCTGCCACCCTGACTTCAACTCGCTGAACCACTCAGGGTCAATGGCGTGGTTGTTTCGTTCATCAATTGCTGATGGCGTTCGCTGAAAGACAAACAGTTCTTTGGCCGCACGCGACAAATGTGGAATGCACTGCACAGACGTTGCACCCGTACCGATGATGCCGACACGCTTGTCAGAAAGGTTTGACATGAGCGCGCCAGATGGATCACCGCCGGTGTACTCATAGTCCCAGCGGCTGGTGTGGAATGCATGACCCTTAAATGACTGCAGACCAGGAATGCCCGGCAGTTTGGCGCGATGCAACGGGCCTGTGCCCATTGCGAGATGACGAGCACGAATGACATCGCCACGATCCGTGCGCACGATGTATCGCAATGCATCAGCATCCCAGTCAATAGAAGTAATCCCTGTTGAGAACAGTGCGCCTTCGTACAGATTGAAAGTGGTTGCGATGCGTTTTGCATGTGCGTGAATCTCTGGCGCTGGCACGTACTTCGCTGAAGGGATCGTTCCTGTTTCTTCCAACAGTGGCAGGTAAATCATTGCTGCGGTGTCACACATTGCACCGGGATAGCGATTCCAGTACCAAACGCCGCCGACGTCTCCCGCTTTGTCAATCAGACGAACATCAGCAATGCCGGCCTGCTTTAGGCGAGCCCCCGTGACGAGTCCAGCAAAACCAGCACCAACAATGAGGACAGTGACATCGTCATGGATTGCATCACGATCAGCAGGTTGCACGTAGGGATCGTCAAGCAGATTCGAGAATCTCCCGGATGGCTGTTGGTACTGCTCGTTGCCATCGGAGCGAATTCTCTTATCTCGCTCTGCGTTGTACTTCTCTCGAAGTTCTTCGCGCTCGCTGGGGGTCAGTTGAACGGCCATGTTTCATTTTCCCACAACGTAAGGCTTCACGACATAACTGAGGCACCTTCGCCTTCCTCAGCCGACCTCCAAATTCGCAGTGCAATGTTCAAGTAATACAGTTCGTCCATGACACATGTTGAAGCAAACGACGCAGCCCTAGACGCAATGCGGCTACTAGACCCTCTTGAGCCTGTCGTCATGCTGAACTTATTGAGGTTTCGCGATGTCGCACTAGATGGTTTCGGAGTAGACGGCATGACCGGCAGTCAAGCATTTCGTCTCTTGTGCGCTACCCCACTCGTCAACATTTCATCGACAAATTGGACGACTCGAATTATCGCGAGATTTCAAAAGCTCGTGAGGCTGCACTTCTCAACAGTCGACTTGTTGAGCTCTCTCAACTCTTCAGCGCTCAGTAACTATTTCAGCTGCGCCGATGATTAGTCGCAGCAGCTATCACGCCAGCCGCACGTGCGACATTTGTAGTGAGCGTGTTCCGGAATCAGATCTGCTCCACACAATTGGCACTCAGAGAAAGTTCCATATCGAGCTCGGCACTGGTCATATGTTGCCGCTGCAACAGGCTCTGTCTGCGTTGTATTGCTCTCGTTCACAATTCCCATTCTTGCACTCACAAGTCTGAGGGACGCGAGTATTGTCACGTGATGCCCCAAAGCGTGATTCAGCGAGCAGAAGTCTTCATCAAGAAGCTTCTCGGTACACGCTCTGACTGGCGCCTCACCAAGCCTCAGAGACCACAGCCACTGCACGTGTCATCTACGTGGATTGGGCCCGTCATGGCAATCATCACTATCTGCGTAGGCTGGTTTGCCTTCCCCGACACCATCGGCGACGGCAACGCTGCCTTTGCCCTCTTTATTGGGTCTGTTTCCATCATGATGATGACGTGGAGCAATCTTCTCTCCACACGTGCGCTTCCACTTGAACAAATTTTTGGTGGCGTCGATCGCATGTATATCTGGCATCGCTGGTTGGGCGCATTGTCCGTTGGTGCCATGTGGCTTCACATGGAGACAACAGACGACATCAAAGGAATCCGCGGAGCATCTCGGGACGTTGCCGACGCAGCTGAAGACTTAGCCGAGACTGGATCAACCCTTCTTTACATCCTCGTGGGAATCAGTCTTCTCCGCTGGATTCCCACTCGATGGTGGCGTTTCACCCACAAGCTTCTGATTCTTCCGTATGCATTTGCGTGCTGGCACTTCTACACAGCGACAAAGCCTTATGCGAATGATTCATTCTGGGGTGCATGGTTTACGGGGTTTATGTTCCTTGGTCTTGCAGCATGGGTGTATCGAGTGGTGTGGCGCGACATGTTCCGCAAAGGAAAACTTCATCGTGTCTCACACATAGAACACACCGGCAATGTCATCACGATTGAGCTCGAACCCATTGGCAAACCACTCAAGTATCAATTGGGTCAGTTCGCTTTTCTCACAGTGAAAGTCCCTGGTTTGCGGGAACCACATCCGTTCACCATTGCATCGTCACCAGATGAGCCTGTTCTCCGATTCGTCATCCGTGATCTGGGTGATTGGACTCATCACCTCATCGAGTCGCTTACTGTGAACGACCGCGTTGTTGTGGAAGGTGCGTACGGGCGTTTAGCCCCCATCCCCCATCAGCATGTTGATCAAGTTGTCTGGATCGCAGGTGGTGTGGGCATCACGCCATTCCTGGGTGCCGCCATTTCCCAGCAGTCTGATGATGGACCAACACCACACCTTTTCTATTGCGTTCCGTCTCGAGACACTGCACCTGCGATTACTGCTCTTGAACAGGCAGCACACGAAGGGCGTATTCATCTCCATGTTCATGCTTCTGACGAGAAGAATCGCATTCAGCCAGAGCATGTCACTACAGCGATTGCTAATCAGGACTTGAATAGCGCACACATCGTGATGTGTGGGCCCGATTCCCTCGTCAGATCAATGAAGAGCGGACTGCGTCAATACGGTGCGCGCCACATTCACATTGAAGGCTTTGACATTCGTAGCGGAGTTGGACCAGACATGTCTCGTTACTTCGATGACGTTGTGCGCGCTCAATTGCGACGTTTCACATCGCGATGACTAATCGGATACAACGACTAACTAGAAGTTAAGAATCACGCCTTGCACCATCAGGAACAGCAGGATGAGAAGAATAAGTCCTGCAATTCGGGTGACCCAGTTTTGCTCCCACTTGTGGGTACTTGATCTACCAAACCATCCACAGATCGTTGCCACGAGGCCTGGTGCCCCCATAAACACAAAACCAATGCGCACCATTTGATCTGCGTTCGAGATATTCGACGTGAGTACACCGCCCCACCACTTAGCGATCACTAACAGCAGAACGATTTTCAACAAGCCGCGTGGCATAAAGATGTGAAGAGATGGCACGTTGGGTAGCGAATCCTGAACCAAAGGAATCAGTTTCGGCACGAGATACAACACCGCACCAGTCCACAGTGCCCAGTTGTTCCCAATAAACACTTCAGCAACAAAAACGAATAAGGCAGTACGGACGAAGGAAGAGAGAATCACCTGAAGTGCCGTTGGCTCATGTAAATCTTTTGCAGTCATCACACGAAGTTGTGACGGGGCAAGAATCACAGCTCCGTTTTCAAGCGCAAATCGTGCGACCAATGCAAGAGCAACCGCAATCTGAATGTGCGAGATTTGGTCTGCGTACTCCGGACGGAAGCCAATCAAGCCCGGAAGCGCTGAGAACATCGAACCCCCGGCCCATGCACCAAACAAGGTGATGAGCACCAGGTCAGCCGTGCGATCCCACAGTCCAGTTGCTCCTTGAGAGATGACACGACGGAAAGGTCTTGATGCCGTCGCAATTAGTGGAACAGCAAAACTGAATACATACATTCCGAGAAGGCCACGCACTGAATCTGCCGAATGGATGCCGCCGCCAATCGCAACTGCAAGTCCGAATGTCAGTACTGCGATATAGCCAAACAATGCATCAAAGACGCTGACCACAACAATCACGGTGAGCAGCGACAAGGCAGGCATGACAACTTCATATTGAGTATTGGAAGCAGCGAGCAGACCAGTCACCACAGCGAGCAGTGGAACAAGACCCCAGAATGCACCGAGCAATGTCCTCAAATACGCCGCATCAGCAAGGATTGTTCCAACCAATGGTGAGCGTCGCGAAATGGATTGAGGGAAATTCGTCATGAATCGATCCAAGAAACCGAGGCGCGGCAAGCGAATGACATCGCTACCCGCATCAAGATCATCACCGGTCTTTCCGGCGGAAACGTCTGCTACTTCGCCAGAACCACGATCATCAGATCCGTCTCCATCGTCACCATCGTCATCTTCTTTTCGACGTCCACCGCCACCAGAGGAAGAACCCGCGAGTCCGGCCAACGCAAGAAGAGCGACCATTTCACCAAGCAACGCAACAGTTGACTTTGGTTCCGACCGAGCATCGAATGGCTCCTGGTCTGTGTTGACAGAAGTATTTGACTTGTTGGAAGAGTCATCAGGAACATTTGTTGGCTCAGTGATTTCGGAGATGTCAGAAACAATGAGTCCGATGGACACCTTGGCCGCACTGCCCGATCGCGCTGTTCCGCTCAAGGTCAGTACGTGATTGCCCACTTCAATCTCTGCAGGAAGATCAAAAGTCTGATCAAAGGATCCCACTGCATCTGTGGTGATGGTTCCCAACAAGAATGGAGTTGAATTCACCCAGACTTGCACCTCACTTTGAGGGACAAAACCTTCGGCAGACATTTGAATTGTTCGACCCTTGAAAACGCGAATCTCGGAATCGCTCCCAGCAATTACCGGATCAGTCGCGAGGAACTGTGGCGCGAGACGAACTGTAAACAGCCCCGGAATTTGTGCAGTAGCGACAAAACCTTGAGCAATCGACACCTGCATGTCTTGCGTGACACCGTTCATCAAGACAACAGCAACATTCGGTTCCACTTCCACTCCGCCACTTCCGTCCAAGATTGTTGGAACAGTCGTTGTCGGTGTTGTTGTGGACGTCGTTTCCACAACCGTGGTCGGCGTCACCGAAAGACTCGGCACAGTCGAGTCAACGGGGCGAACCGGAGCGAGAGTGGTGGAGGTAGTTGGCACTGCTGGCACTGGTGCAGGCGAAGGGGTGACCGGTGCCGGTGTCGGTGCGACAGGTGCAGGCGAAGGGGTGACCGGCGCTGGCGCAGGGGTGACCGGCGTAAATCGCTGAGTGATATCAATCACGAGTTGAGCTGTCACATTGTGAAGGTCGGCTGGAGAGAGATCCAGAACGTCCATCTCTGCATTCATTGCTTCGATTTCTTCATTTGTATCGATATCGGTGTAACCCATTGCTCGATACTCTTCACCGGTGAGATCACAATTCTGATTCGCAATTCCATCTGCACAAACAAGAATCTTCAGTACTGCGTCAACAAGCGCCTGCACTTCCGCACGTGAGTCAGTTTGAGCAACAGACATCGAAGCCAAGTACTGATTAACCAGTGCGATGTTGCGGTAATCAACCCCCGAGACACCAAGAGCCGCAAAAGTCAACGTCGTTGGAACTGTATTTGTACCGTCGTAATTCTTAATGATTGTGAGAGCACTCTCTTGGTTTGCACGCACCGTGTTGACGATGCCCTGTAAGTCAGCAAATGAATTGAGGCCATTTGTATTGCCGTTCAATGCGGTGATTGCACCAAGGACCAGTGAGAGGTTCTCAGCGGTGACCCCACTGACACCCAACAAACTCAATCTTTCGGCCGTTACTTCACTGAGAGGTTCGCCCCCTGTTGCGAGCAAGAACACATCACTCACAATGTTCGACAAGACAACAATCTCTGAGTATTCATCTGCCGAAGTGAGAGATTTACGATCGAGAACGTCGTTTAGTAGCTCAGCCTTATCGGCGGTATCGATCGCAGTGATTCCGAACCCCTGATATTGGGTGACTGAGAGTGAAACGTTCGCGTTACCAGTGCTATCAGCCCCGGCCAAGACTGCAATGAAACCACTAACTACGGCAGCAATCTCAGTGGTTGAGTCACTATCTGCGCTTCCGATTACAGCGAACGCGGTTCTGATGGAAGCAATATTGTTCGCCGTCACTCCAGCCACTTCCGCATTTGCGAAATCAGCAAGCGTCGGTTCAACTGAATTCTGCGAACCGTCAAATTGGCTGATACGCAAAATTGCTGCATCACGAGCTTGTTGCACCGCTGTTGCAACCAAGGTTCGCAAGGAACTTAGATCTGTCACCGGATTGTTGTTTGCATTGCTGTTCCGCAATGCAGAGAGGACTTCATCAAGATTGCTTGCGGTCACACCTGGAATACCGAGTGCACTGAAGTCCTGAGGCGTCAAGGTGGGCGATGCAACAGTGCCTGTCGTTTCGCCAATGATTCTGGTCACAATTGAAGCCAAAATTGACACTTCGACGTAGGTATCGACAGCAGATGCTGTCTTGCTATCTAACACGTCGTTCAGAAGAGTGACCTCAGCTGCTGCGTCGATAGAGGCAAGACCAAGTGACGCATAGTCTGCGGCGTTGAGCGTGGCGCCATTATCGGCAAATCCATTAGCGGCGACTGCAATTTTGGCGAGTGCATCAACAATTGCTTGCACTTCACTTTGCGAATCACTGCCGGATTCAGGAATGACTGCAAGGAACGTATTCAGCGAAGAGATATTTGCGCTGGTGACTCCTGTGACGCCAGCATTGGCAAAGTCGCCCGATGTGGGAACACCCGTGAGACCAATGTAATTGGCAATTACTGCACGGGAATTTGCGACAGCATTGTCAATTCCAGTGTTCACAACACTCTGCAAAAGAGTTAGAGACGATACGCCGCTGCCGTTATCGGGAGTTGCGGCAATAGCACTCAGAATGTCGGTCAAGTTATTCGAGGTTGCACCGGTGATTCCCAGGAGTGCGAGATCATTGGCTGTGAGAGGTGGTGTAGGGGTACCACCTGCGACCGTCGTGCTGATCCGATTGATGACATTCGCCAAGTAGTCCAACTCAGTCCACGTATCAATACTTGTTGTTGATGCAACATCAACAACAGAGTTAAACAACTGACCTTCAGCGACAGTGTTAATCACCCCAAGGCCAATGGTTTGGAACTGTGCCAGAGTGATCGCCTCGTTGCCATTGGCTACACCATCGGCTGTGTTCAAAAGCGCGACATATGCATTTACTGCTTCTTGTACTTCTGCGGCGGTGTCGGTAGCGGCAGATGACAACTCAGCAATCAGTGAGTTCACTGCACCAATGTTTGCCGCCGTGACACCAGTAATTGCAGCGTTACTGTAGGTCGACAGTGTCGGAGCTGTGTTGCTTCCTGTGAAGGATGAGATCACTGTGAGTGCTGATGCTGCAGCACTCACCGCATTGTCAACAAGCAGACGGAGTTCAGAAAATGAGTCAACTCCAGAACCATCGGTAGGGGTAGCAGCGATTGCCGCCAATACGGCAGCCAAGTTTTCACTTGTCACTCCAGTGATTCCAAGAAGAGCAAAAGACGCCGCAGTCACCGGTGGTGACACTGCGGTTCCTGATGCTGTGCCGAGGATCCCATTCACAACTTCAGAGAGTGAGACAAGCTCCGATTGAGTATCAACAGCGCCGGCAGACAACTCATCAATAACGTCGTTCATTAAGCCAGCTTTTACTGGCGTATTGATCGCGGTGATGCCATCAGCCACATACTGCGAGGCAGTTAATGCGACATTGTTGTTGTTACTCGTATCTGCTCCGAGAACTGCTGCAGTTTGAGTCGCGGAAATGGTTCGAGCCGGAGAACTAGCAACACTGATATTCCTTGCTGCATCGGTTTGGACTGCAGTAAAGGAATGGGAACCCTGAGCCAAGGTTGCTGTTGTGAACGACCAGGTTCCGTTACCACCGACAACAGCAGTGCCAATCACTGTGGCGCCGTCACTAATTGAAACTGTTGCTCCTGCTTCACCAGTACCCACAAGAGTGAGTGGCGAAGACACTGAGCTGAACGCAGTAATCGTTGGTGCTGCGGGCGCAGTTGTATCAATAGTGAGTGACGCGGCTGATGCCCCAGAGTTCATATTGCCCGCAACGTCTGTTGCAGTGGCAGCAAGAGCAAAGACGGACTGAGCGAGCGGATCAACGACTTCAATTGACCACAATCCTGTCGCCGCAGTGCGAGTTGTTGCCAGTGTTGTTGCCCCAGAGCGAACAGTGACAACAGCATCAATTTCCGCAGCACCAGTAAGCAATGGTGTGCTTGAGTTTTTGAACATGACGTTCTCGTCGAAAGTCGGATCAGCCGGACGGACCGTGTCGATTACGACAACTATTGAAGAACTGAAAGAGCTTTCATTTCCGGCCAGATCGACTGTTTTCGAACGTATCTGATACGAGCCATCGGCCAAATCAGCCAGTGCCGTATAGGACCAAACACCATCGGCAACAGTTGTACTTCCGAGGAAACCAAATCCGTTGTACATGTCGATTCTTTGTCCATTGACGCCGGTTCCTGAGAATGTTGGGCGAACAACGGACGTGATGCGGTCCGATGATGACGCGCCTGAGTCTGATGCTGCAGTCAACACTGGTGGAGATGCCGATGGGGCCGCAGTATCGATGAGCACTGTCAGGTTCGCAGAACGAGAACCGCTATTCCCCGCGCGGTCAGAGAGTCGCGCTGAGACGACATGCGTTCCATCCGCAAAGACACCGCTTAATGGAACCTCCACAAACCCTGCCAGCACATTCTGTTGAGTAACGACAGCTTCGCCAATCATCGTGTTGCCGGCATCAAATAGGGCGATTGAGTCATTCGCGACAGCACCGAGGCCAGCAAGAGAGACCTCAAAGACTGGCTGCACGCTGTTCGTCACATTGTCTGTGTTTGAGGATCCCGAGTCGCTTGAACCCGTGAGGTCTGGAGCAGCAGGTGCAACAGGAGAAGTTGTGTCTACGACCAATGTGATTGATTGAGACGCATTGCCGCTTGTCCCAGAGGCTGACTCTGCTTGGGCGCTAATGACATGCGAACCATGCGCAATAGCCGCATCAGCTTGTACGCGAATTGACTCGGCCGTAATCTCCGCACTGGTGAGAGTTGAAGTGTGAACAACATTTGCACCAATACGCAACTTGATTTTGTCACCAGCAATCAGAGGATTTCCAGAGATCTGAACGCCGTCGATAGCGATTGTGAACCATGGATCAGTCTTCTTGGTGACGTTGTCACTAGAGGAGACACCGGTATCACTACTTGATTCAAGGTCTGGCGCCCCTGGTGTTCCAGGTACACGATTGTCAATCACGAGCGTCAAATCGCTTGTAGAAACGGCACTATTTCCGTCACTTGACACCTTGGTTCGATAACCGTATGACCCATCGTCAAGAGAAGACACAGTGAATTCATATTCTCCAGCAGAGATATCAGCACTAGTCAGAACACGTGATGCAACAACACCACCAGAAAGATCTACAAGTTCCAATAACTGGCCTGGTCGATGTACGAGAGAGCCGCTATTTGTCAATTGAGTAGTTAGTCGAACGGTTCGTACATTTGTGCGACTATCCCCTGTCGTACCTGAGTCATCTGCAAGTACCAATTGAGGAACACCAGGCGCAACAACGGAAGACAAATTCATCGCAACAGCTCTCGATTTCTCAGTGGAGTTTGTTGCTGTGTCAGTTGCGGTCACCACAAAGATGACCAATGCCGTTGTGCCGATTGCGGTCCAGTCGCCCGCGGTCAATGTGTACGACCATGCACCAGACACTGGCGTTATTGTTTTTGTCAGGCCAGCAAAAGCAAGCGTCAATGTCGCATTAGTTTCAACCGACCCTGAGACGACAATGCCAGCATTCTTCTCAGCGATTGTGATGTCATTGTTTCCACCGATGGCAGAGAGCGTGACGACAGGCGGAACGCTATCGATTCTCCAAGTGACACTCTGAGACACAACAGAAGCATTCCCCGCCGCATCGGTCGCCAGTGCCGTGATCGAATGATCGCCATCAAGCAATGCGACATCTGTGAATGACCACGTGCCATTGGTTGCGACCAATGTCTTGAGCTCTGTTGCTGGTGAAGTCGAATTGTCGTACACAACAACTGTGGATCCTGCTTCTGCGGTACCAGCAATTGTCGGTGAGACATCATTTGTGATGATTGGCGAAGTTCCCGTAATCACAGGGGCATTCGGCGCAGCGGTATCAATCGCAAGGGAAAGAGACGTACTTGCAGCATTCCCGTTTCCAGCCGCATCGCTCAAGACCCCAGAAAGTACCGCCACTGATCCAGTCACCTGGTTACGGCCCGCAGTCGGTGTGAAGGTGAACCTGTATACCGTCGGCGACACAACAACAAAGTTCGAAACAGACCCTTCAGTTGTCGCAATATCGGTGCTCACGAAGTTGGCAGAAGATTCACTCAGCGTTGCAGTGACAACAGCGGTTTGACCAATCCGCAGAGCTGAAGTTGACGCTGTGAGCGCAACTGTCGGAATCACATAGTCGACAATCAACGTGACTGATGCGCTCGATGATGAGATATTTCCTGCAGCATCAATCAACCGCACAGTGACAGCACCCCCTGCTGCAATTGCGCTTTGCAGAGCACTCGACGTTGAAAGCCCCAGCGTAAATGCGAGTGTCGTATCCGTTGAGCCGATGGATGTATCCGATGCAAGAACAGTGTCACCCAGCAAAAGATTGGCGGTGCCACCGGTTGCTTGACCAGCGGTCATGTTTGCAGAAGCTGTCAAATTGGTCGAAGTAGCAAGAAGAGTATTGGATACAACAGTTCCTCCTACCGGGGTGAGAACCAGACCCGAAGGAGCTGTTGGAGCCACAGTGTCAATCACGATGGCCTTATTCCCAGCAAGAGACGAGGCCCCTCCAGTCGTTGGCAGTGACACCACTGCATCGTTACCTGACGCATCTCTGATAGTTCCCAGATTGAGCGCGAGAGCGTTTACCGTTGCATAGTCAAGATCAGAACTGGAATGTGTGGCTAACACCGTGTAACGGAATGTCAGAGTGTTTGTTCCTGAACCTGCGACATAAGTTGCACTCGCTGCGGCTGCTGAATTCAATGCGAGGGAAGGCGTGCCGCCTCCGGTTTGAACGGTCACTGCATCTGTGAATACCACTGAGATATCTACGGCGGATCCAGCTTTGTATGCGCCATTTGCGGTTGGAGACGAAACCGATGACACCAGAGGCATCGCAGTATCAACAGTTGCCGTCACTGTGTTGCTGGCATCATTCGGATTTCCTACCGCGTCGGTAAAGGCTCCTCCTGCCACCGAAACACTCATTGCAACTGTGGAGTTAGCTGTCGGAGTAAATGTAAATGTGTAGTTGGAACCAGAGCCACTAAAGCCGCCGATTGTTCCACCAACTGATGTGATGTCACCTGTCACAAAGTTGACGGATGGCTCGCTCAAGACAGCCGTCAGTGTCGCTGTTTGTCCAGCGATCAAGGACGTTCTATTGCTACTCACAGTGATTGTGGGAACGACATAGTCAACTGCGAGCGAGACACCTGAGCTAGCGGAAGAAAGGTTTCCTGCCAAGTCGGCAAGCTTCACAGTGAGAATGCCACTTCCTGCGACGAGTGCTTGCAGTTGAGCTGATGTGGTTGCACCGAGAGTAAATGTTGCAGAGGAATCAGTTGACAGGATCGTGGCATCGGTGGCCAACAATGTCCCGTCGAGATACAACATTGCTGAACCACCCGTTGCTTCTCCAGCAATGATGCTCACGGTTGCGGTGAGGTTGGTATTTGTTGCTGACAGTTTGTTTGTCACCACGGTGCCGCCCACCGGAGTCAACGCAAGTGCAGTCGGTGCAGTCGGCGCCACTGTGTCAATCACCACTGCTGCATTTGCCCCAAGTGACCCGGCTGAACCTGGGCTCATCAATGCTCTGTTCGCTGTATTCCCCACAACGTCTCGAATGGTTCCACCATTGAAGGCCAGCGCGTCTGCCGATTGGATATCAAGATCTGATGAAAGGTCTCCTGCTTGCACGGTGTAGCGGAAGTTGGCCTGTGATCCTGCTGAGCTCACAAAAGTTGCAGCACGGTCTGTCGTACCAGTCTCCAAGAGCAGCGACGGAACTCCACCACCTGTGTTGACTGTGATTGCTTCATCAAACGTCACTGACAAGTCAATGACAGATCCAGTTCTATAGATTCCGTTGCTCGTCGTGGCTTGAATATTGGTGACACGTGGAGCTGTTGTGTCCACTGAAATACTCAATGAACTCGATGCGTTGTACACATCGCTTGCATTCCTGAAAGAACCTGCATCAACTGAAATCTGCGCCGATCCGGCGAAGCCTGAACTCGGCGAGAAGGTGGCTGTGTACGAAAGTCCTGAGCCAGCAAAGTTGCTAATGGTTCCGCCACTTGCAGCGACGTCATCCACACCGAAATCATTACTTGCTTGATCAAGTGTGAAAGTGATGACCGCTGTTCCAGTCCCGCCTAAGGATGCAGCACTGGATGTGATCGAGACAACTGGATTGCGATTGTCGAGCGTGTATGTCTGTGGGGAAACCGTGGGCACTATTCCTGCGAGTGAGTTTCCAGCAATATCTGTCACCGTTGGATTCGCCACGAAGCCAAGACCAAGAACTCCGTTCAGTGAAGCAAGATTGCCTCCACTCACTGTTGCGTCATAGGAGCCCAGTGTTCCACTCACCATCGCTATACGCGACACGGTTGCTGTAGAACCCGTGACTTCAAAATCGGTGCTATCCAATCCGCTGATGGGTTCAGAGAAAGTCAGTCGGAAAGTGAGTGCATCAAGTCCAGTTGTTTGCGAGGACGGTGCGTGCCGAAGAACGCTGGTAAATGTTGGAGCGGTTGTATCGATGGTGATAGGCAACTCCGACGAAACTCCAGACGAACCGGTCTTCACTCCAGACACAGTGGCACGCGCCCTAAAGGTGCGAATGCCAGTCGTCAGATTTGATGATGGAGAAAAGGCGTACGCACCAGAGCTGTCAGCGACAGTGGATCCAAGAGGAGTGGTACTGCCATCCATGTAGATAAAGACCGTTGCGCCTGCATCTGCGGCACCGGTAATCAGCGGCGTGAGATCACTGGTAGGTGAAACGCCGCTAATTGATGGTGTCACCACCATGATGGGAATCGGAAGTATCCAAGACACCACATCGGAGGCAGGGCTTTCGTTTCCACGCAGGTCGACTGCCGTGACGTAGTAGTAGTAGGTGAGTCCGCGGCCTACGGCGATGTGTTCAAAAGCGCTCACGCTGTCGTCCACACTGCTCAAAACGCTGAAAGACGACTGACTTGCGCAACTCGATGCGACGAGACCCGAACAAGAGTAAATGCGATACTCAAGCAAATCTGTTTCAACATTGTCTGCCCAATCAAGCGCAATGCCATCCACGCCTGATGCAGAAAGCACAGTTGGCTTCAATGGAACATCACCATCAATAGAGAGTGCCTTGCTGCCCACAAGAGAATCGCTGCTTCTTGGAGTGGGAAGCGTGATATCCGCGTCATTCCCCACACGATCCTTGATGGTTCCACCATTGAGCGCAAGTGCTGTTGTGGTTTTGATATCAAGAGCATCGATGCGATCTCCTGCCAACACCACATATCTAAATGACAGTGTGGATGAGCCGCTTCCGGAAACATAATTAACAACTGCGTCGCGCGTACCTGCATTTAACGTGAGAGTCGGCGTGCCTGTCACAATGACTGCTTCTGAGAACGCGATGTTGACAATTACTTCTCTTCCCGCAAGGTAGTTACCTGCGGGGTTCGGAGAAGAAATACCCGACACCATCGGTGCTGTTTCGTCGACGGAATAACTAATGGTCAACGAACCAGCACCAGTTTGATGCCCACGAGTGTGCACCGGCACCGCAACCTCTGGTGCCGTGTAGCTAGAGCCGCCGCCGCCACCTGAATAGCCACCTTGGGCAACTCGACCAAGTTGAGGAGACTGACCTGCAGCCCAACCACCTCGGTAGCCACCACCGCCGCCGCCAGATGATGGTGTTGTTGCGTTGCCACCCGTGCCAAGAGCATTGCCATATGTTTGTGAACCGCCATACCCAGAGCAATTCTCTCCGGCTACTCCTGTGGCACAACCGTTCAGGTGACTCACGCCTTCGCCTGCTATCAGCCCCCCGCCAACGCCACCAGTACCAGTGGTGTGACCGCCACCGCCGCCACCGCCAGCAACAATCAATCGTGTTGCCAACGACGCAGGTGTACTCCACAAACTTGGACCACTCACAGTTCCTGTGGTCGCTGCACTTGCAAGCGATGCAGTTGCTACCGCATAGGAGAAAGTTGTTGTTGACGGAACTGCGGTGATCACAAAAGTCCCGTCGTAAGGAACTCCCACTCCTGTGACTATGACTGATTGATTCACACTAAATCCATGCGGATTTGACGTCGTCAACGTTGCCCTATTTGTCTGCACGATTTTGTTTGTCACATTGAACACGTTGCGACGAATATCAGTTGCGCCGCCACCGCCACCGCCAGCTGATGCACCGGAACCATTGCCGCCACCATTCCAGCCACCAGTATTGCTATTGCCTGCTCCACCGATGTATCGATACAACGTTTCGCCAGGAGTCACCGGAATGGCACCTTGAGTGCGACCACCCCTACCACCTACAGCAGAGCTGCCTGTTCCGCCTTGACCGCCGATGGCGTCAACTTGAAGCCATGACACTCCCGTAGGAACCACAAAAGGAACTACAGATCCTGAGAAAGAAGTAGTCACTGTGGTTAAAGCTGTTGGAGTAGCTGTGACATCTCCCGACAAAGGTGCCTCGCTTGTCACGCCGTTAATGGTGACGATGGGTGCAATCCGATAAAAGTACGGCGTCTCATTCGTAAGACCCGTGTGTGTATAGCCAAGTGTTCCTGCTGGCACTGTTGCCAACAGTGTGGTTGGGTTCGCAGTAGTACCGCCATACACGCGATAGCCAGAAAGAGAAGTAAGGAATGATTCGTTCCAACTCACAGAAATAGCTCTGTCGAGAGGAGTTGCTTGCACCCCAGTCACGATGGGCGAGGAAGACCACGCAATCTCCATGAGTCCGTCGCCAGCAATGATCCCTTGCGCGTGGAATGCAGACGTCACCTCTGGTGCTGTGTAGCTAGAGCCGCCACCGCCACCTGAGTAGCCACCTTGGGCAACTCGATCAAGTTGAGGAGACTGACCTGCAGCCCAACCACCCCAGTAACCACCACCGCCGCCGCCAGATGAGGGTGTTGTTCCGCGGCCACCGGTGCCGAGAGCATTTCCATATGTTTGTGAACCGCCATACCCAGAGCAGTTTTCTGAAGCTGCCCCTGTGGCACAGTTATTGCTGCCGCCCTCTCCTGCCGTTAGTCCGCCGCCCACGCCACCAATGCCAATGAGGTGACCACCACCGCCACCACCGCCAGCAACAATCAATCGTGTTGCCAACGACGCAGGTGTACTCCACAAACTTGGACCACTGACAGTTCCCGTGGCCACCGAACTTGCAAGTGTTGCCGTTGATACCGAGTACGAGATTGTTCTTGCAGTGGCATTGATTGCTGTCAATACAAACGTTCCGTCAAATTCAGTACCCACACCAGCCACAATGACTGAATTACCGATACTTAGTCCGTGAACTTCAGCAGTTGTCAACGTGGCAACGCTGTTCTGAATGATCTTGTTAGTGACAATCAATTGGTTGCGACGAATATCAGTAGCACCACCGCCACCGCCACCTGCCCCTGCGCCAGATCCGTTGCCACCGCCATTCCAACCGCCCTCGTGCTTAGAAGATGGAAGATCATCACCGCCGGCATCACCGACGTATACATACAACTTTTCCCCAGGAGTAACTGAGATTGCACCTTGAGTGCGACCACCCCTGCCACCAACGGCCGGAGCTCCCGTGCTTCCCATAGCGCCATCTGCGGTAATGAATATTTTGGTGACGTTTGTGGGAACAGTGAATAACTGCACTGCACCCGTTGCATTGAAGACTTCGCTACTACTGAGTGATGGAGTGGCTGTCACTTCTGTTGATTTCTGAGATTCGATGACTCCAGAAACAATTGATACACGGTAGAAATACTGCGTCCCCATCGCAAGTCTGTTTTGAAGTTGCACAACGCCGGTACTGACAGAACGTGAAGCAATGTTTGGTGAAGTCACTGCGAACGAAATGGTGGTTGCAGTCACTGCGGTGATGGTGCGAGTGCCATTCATTGCTGAGTGAACTCCACTGACGACCACTCGATTGCCTATGGCCATTCCATGCGCCATCGAAGTCGTCACAACAGCGACATTGGACGTCAGAGAAATGTTTGTCGCCATAAAACTTGGCCCATGATGATCAAAAGCATTCACCCCGAATGGCAACGTGGCCAGCAGTGTTGAAGGATTCTGTGTTGTTCCTCCATACACCTTGTACATCGAGGCACCAGAAATATCTGACTGATCCCAACTGATTGCGTTGTAGCCGCTCCATCCTTGTGCTTCAACACCTGTTGGATACGCACGCGTGGGAACCGACAAAGTAAGAGAACCTTCACTCGTGTTATATCCACGAGTGTGCATCACTCCGGCAATCGTGCGACTATCTGTTGGAGAAAGTGACGTAGCAGTGGAGAAGCTTGAGCCACCACCTCCGCCTGAGTACCCGCCCGTTGCAACACGAGCCAACTGTGGGGATTGGCCTGCGGCCCACCCACCCCAGTAGCCACCACCGCCACCACCAGATGACGGAGTTGTTGCGCGACCACCGGTGCCGAGAGCATTTCCATATGTTTGTGAACCGCCATACCCAGAGCAGTTTTCTGAAGCTGCTCCTGTGGCACAAGCGTTATTGTGGCTCACGCCTTCGCCTGCCACGAGTCCACCGCCAACGCCACCGATACCAGTGGTGTGGCCGCCGCCACCGCCGCCGCCCGCAACCACTACACGTGTGGCAAGAGACGCCACAGTTGCCCAGGCACTTGGACCAGAAACGGTTCCCGATGATGCACGTCCCGTGAGAGTTGCAGTTGACACCGTGTATGAAATTGTCTTTTCAGTGGCATTGACAGCTGTCAATACAAACGTTCCGTCGAGTCCATCACCTACGCCAGCCACGATGACTCTGTTGCCAACACTTAACCCGTGAACTTCTGCAGTTGTCAATGTGGCAACACTGTTCTGAATGATCTTGTTGGTGACAACCAGTTTGTTGCGACGAATATCAGTAGCTCCACCACCACCTCCACCAGCGCCTACGCCAGAACCGATGCCGCCACCATTCCATCCGCCAATGTTTTGTGTATTGATGCGGGCACCACCACCTCTGCCACCGACATACAAATACAACTCTTCACCAGGCGTCACAGGAATGGCTCCTTCAATGCGACCTCCATTGCCGCCAACAGCTGTGCTTCCCGTTCCACCTTTTGCGCCTTGTGCATCAAATTGAAGCCAAGACACACCAGGGGGAACTGTGTATGTCTGCACAGTGTCGGTCGCACTAAAAGACACATCTTTAGTGAAGATTGGCGTTGCGTACCTTTGCGTTGATGATGCTGATTCACAAGCCGTGTTACATGGTCGAGTGGCGTCTGTAAAGATCGCAGAAATCTCGTAGTAATACGTGGTGTTGATATCGAGTTTCTTCGTAAGCGAAACGACACCAGTAGGAGTGACCGCGCCAGAGACAATGTTGGCGTTCACGAGTGAGTACCTCAGCGTGGTCCCCGTAGTACCTGTTGTCGCAATGTACGTGCCGTCGAAAGGTGCACCCACTCCTTGCACAAGAACTTCTGCGCCTACCGAGATGCCATGGGCTGTTGCGGTTGTCAATGTTGCAATATTTGTTGTAATTGCTTTTGTGGTGACTGCGAATGTATTGCCGTGATGACTGAAACTTTGAGTCAATCTTCCTGGAATATCAATTGTCTGGTTGAGTACGCCTTGGGAAGTTCCCCATGAAATCCTGTAACCGGTCACTGCAGCTTGAGTTAATGGAGTCCAGTTGAGCATCACTTGCGCTTGGAAACCATAGGCATCAAATTCAGTCGGTGCGCTGAGAGATCCGCCTTCTGGTGCATAAATATAAATAACACCATTGCCCACTCTTGCGCTCTGCGAATGAGACACAAAACTCACACCATCGGCAGTCCAGCTGGAGCCACCACCACCTGCTGAATATCCATCAGTACCGGTTCGATATTGCTGTGGGCTACGACCTGCTGCGTAACCGCCGTAATAACCGCCGCCTCCGGCACCCGAACTAGCCGTGCTCGCTGAACCACCCAGACCAAGCGCATTGCCGTATGTCTGGCTACCACCTAAACCAGAGCAATACCCATTGATCCCATCTGCGCACTGATGGCTGACGCCTTCGGCTCCAACAAGGCCACCGCCGCCGCCGCCTGCGTGACTGGTGTGGCCCGCACCGCCGCCACCACCAGCAACAATGGCACGTCGATCAAGATTCGCAGTTGTCAAATTGCGAATGACTGCACCGTTCTTGACTGCAGAGGCGATATCAAGTTCTGTTTTTGCGTAGGTGAAAGTAGTTGTTGTCGGCGCCGCCACTACTGAGTATGTGCCGTCATAAGGAGCACCCACACCTGCAATAACAACAGAATTTCCTGCAACAAAACCATGTGCAGTCGCCGTCGTCAGCGTGGCAACGCGCGAGGTCAATACAGCATTTGTGACCGAGATACCTCGCCGAATATCACTCGCGCCACCGCCGCCGCCTGCAGTTCCAGTACCAGTGCCGCCACCATTCCAGCCGGCAACAGTAGATTCGCGATATCCGGCTGGATGATTGTTGCCGCCACCGCCACCAACAAAAACAAACAACGTTTCGCCCGGGGTAACGGGCATTGTTCCCGCCACTACTCCACCTCTACCACCTTGACCCGCGTTACTTCCGCCTTGCCCAGCAGCCACAGACACGTTGATCTTCGATACTCCGGCAGGAACGGTGTAGGACTGAATTGTTTCAGTGAAATCAAAACTTGCCGCTGAAGTAAAACGTGGAAATTCTGATACTTCTGATGAAAACTCTGACAAACATCCGGTTCCACAATCCTGGTTCATATCTGTAAAGACAGTGGCAATGGAATAGAAGTAGGGCGTGCCCATTGTGCGACTTGTGTGTGTGTACTCCGATGTACTTGCACCAGAAACATTGATGACCTCAGTGAGAGCACCAGACGACAGACCCCATCTGATGCGATAGCCAGTTGCTTCCTTGTTCGTTGAAGGCGTCCACGACACATGAACGCGATAGTTCCAACCAGTTGCAACAAGATTTGTTGGTGCTGGGATCGTTGCTTCTTGTGCTGTCGTAATGGTGAGTGCACCATTACCAGCATTTTCTCCGCGTGTATGGGAGACAAATTGAATACTGGATGCAGTCCAACTGGAGCCGCCGCCACCACCCGCATAGGCAGCGCTTCCGGTTCCACCCCAGTAACCGCCGCCACCGCCGCCGCCACCAGTTGCTCCACTTCCGCCGATGCCAATGCTCGCAGCGCCAGTTGTTTGTGTGCCACCAACGCCACCCGGATAGCTGCTGTAGTCCACTCCTGGCGCTCCTTGCAGACCACCACCAGCACCGCCTTCTGCATGAGATCCGCCGCCGCCACCGCCGCCAGCAACAAGGATTCGACGTGCAAGCCCAAGTGCAGGGCTGGAGAAATACACCGCACCATCTACTGAAGCAGAAGAAATATTCGCATTGGTTTTGGCGTACGTGAACGTTGTTGTTGTGGGCGCAGAGACAACGGCGTACGTACCGTTGTATGCATCGCCAAGTCCGGCGACGACGACTTGATTGTTCACTGCAAAACCATGAGGTTCAGAAGTGGTCAACGTGACGACGTTGCTGATTAACGATGCGTTCGTCACGGCGAAGCCGCGTCGGATATCTGTTGCACCGCCGCCGCCGCCACCGGTACCAGCACCGACTCCACCACCGTTGTAACCCACAACCGTGCTGGCCCTAAAAGAGAACGGATAATTATTTCCCCCGCCACCACCGACATAAATAAACAATGTTTCACCTGGCGTCACGGGAACTGTTGCGGCTACTCGCCCACCTCTACCGCTGACCTTCTCAGAATTGTTCGCACCGGCTGCACCTCGCGCGTCCACTCGAATTTGGGTCACACCAGCAGGCACTTTGTAGGTCGCTGGCTTTTCGACGAAGTCAAAATTCTGTGCCGTCTCAAAGCGACCATCAACGGTGATCGGAGATGAATATGCCGAGAGACAAGAACTACCGCAAGGTTGCGCGATGTCTGTATAGATCGAAGCAACGCGGTAGTAATACGTTTGACCAACAGGCAAGTTGGAGGTTCGTTGCACAAGACCAGTTGGTCTCACGATACTTTCTACAACCGATGTTCCTACCAACGCATACGTAAAGGACTTCGATGTCGGCACAGTTGCCACACGAACAATCCCATTAAAGAGTGCATCCACTCCGCTGACTGCAACTTCTTGTCCCACTGCCAAGCGGTGATCGACCGAAGTGGTCAGAGTTGCCGCCGTTGCGGTCTTTGCTTTAGTCACAATCGAAACCGGTGTGGCTGAATGAGTAAAGAAGTTTGTATCTCCTCCGCTCACATCAAATTGATTCACAATCTGTGCCGGGTCAGTGCCCCATCTGATGCGATAACCCGTCACGTCATCAAGTGGTGGAACAGTCCAAGTGATTTCAGTCGAACGCGACCAGCCCTTCCCTGCGAGTTGTGTGGGAGCAACCATCGTTGTTGTTTGAGGAATTCGCACCTGAATTGAACCGGCACCAGTGGAAATAGCAGGCGTGTGGGTGATTCCGTACAGACCAGCGCCCGTGAAAGACGAACCGCCACCGCCGCCTGCGTATGCAGTGCCGCCACCGCCGCCCCAAAAGCCGCCGCCACCGCCGCCTGCATTCGTTGTTCCGCCAGCACCTGCGCCAAGAGCGTTACCAGTTGACTGCGTACCTCCAACACCACCGGGGTTGCCTCCGTATGCGACACCTGCAGATGCAACGAGACCGCCACCTGAGCCACCAGCTGCGTGTGATCCTGCGCCACCGCCGCCGCCTGCGACGAGAACCCGCCGCGCCCAACTAGAGGCTGGCAGAGTTTGAATAACTGCACCCGTCACAGTTGCTGATGCAACGTTTGCATTAGTTCGCGTGTAAGTAAACGTTGTCGTGCTGGGGACTGAAGTAATCGAATACGTGCCGTCAAAGGGGCTACCGATGCCTGCAACGACAATCGAATTCCCCACCGCGAGGCCGTGTGCTGTTGATGAGGTCAGCCTCGCAACACTCGAAGTAAGCGATGCTTCTGTAATTGCGATACCCCGACGGATATCGCTCGCACCGCCGCCACCTTGACCAGGCGCAGTTCCCGAAGCGCCACCATTCCAGCCACCAGTTGCTCCGTTATTCATTCCACCTACGAAGAAGAACAAGACTTCACCAGGGGTCACAGGCAAGATGGCATCAACTTGACCGCCGCGACCGGCAGCAAATGATGTTGTTGCACCGCCACTGCCGCCTATGGCGGTCACGTTCAAAGCAGAAATCCCCGCAGGAACCACATAAGGCTGAGGTGCACCGGTTGGCGAGAAGACTGCGCTTCGAGCGAACTGTGTCAGGTCAGAAACAACAGATGAATAGTCAGTAAGACATGCTGTTGCGCACGCTTGCGTATTGTCGGTGTACACGTATGCCACTTGGTAGAAATACGTTTGCCCGATCGCAAGGGAGTTCGATCGTTGAACATTTCCTGTTGTCGTCAGCGCAGCCGATGTCACATTTGCTGCCGTGCGGTTGTACGTGATCGTTGTCGAAGTCACCGACCTCACTGTGTATGTCCCATTAAAGATTGCATCGATTTCTGAGACAGCAATTGAGTCTCCAACAAGTAACCCGTGAGGAGTTGCAGTCGTCAATGTTGCAACATTTGATGTCAACGCTCTGTTGGTGACGCGCACTGGTGATCCCATGTGGATGAAGGAATCAGTGGTTCGACCCGCAATCGTGAACTCATTTGTCAATGAGTTTTGGTTTGTTCCCCATTTGATGCGAACACCCGTCACCGCAGTGCTCACCGATGTTGGCCATTTCAATGCAACAGAGCGCACCCCCGCGGTCGCTGTCAACTGTCCAGGGTTAAGTGGGTTCGTGGCAATCTGCACAATGCCAGCCCCACAAGTTTTTTCAGTGTCGACATCACACGTCGATTGCGCAAACGGTCGAACGGACGACATCGTTAACAATGATTGCAATTCCGTTGGGCTCGCTGTGGGGTTCAATGCTGCGAGTCGCGCCAACGCTGCAGAAACGTGAGCCACAGCCATCGACGTTCCTTGTCGATAGGCATAGCCCTCGTCTGAAGGATCTTGTTCGCCCTTATTCGACAGTGAATAGATTCCGCGATCACCGCTTGAGTTGATGTCTCCGCCTGGTGCTGCGATATCAATGCCGCTACCAAAGTTTGAGTACTGCGCACGCTGACCCGAGGCGTCTGTTGCACCAACTGCAATCACTCCGTTGCAGTTTGCTGGCGAATACTCACTCACATTGCTATTCGCGTTACCTGCCGCCACAGCGACGACGCTTCCATTTGCGCGTGCAATGTCAATTGCTGCTTGGAATGTAGCGCTGCAGGCCGACTTAGTAGTGAAAGACAAGTTGATGACATCAGCAGGGTTCGGGTTCACATCCGTACCCGCTACGCGGCCACCTGAAGCCCAGATGATGGATGCGGCGATGTCGGATGACAAACCACCTCTCCAACTGATCGCGCGAATCGGCACAATGTTCGCCAACGGCACAAGCCCAGCGATGCCTCGTGAGTTGTTGACTTGGGCGCCGATGATTCCCGCTACATGGGTTCCGTGCCACGAGCTATCTCGAATCGGATCAACCCCACGCCAGTCGCCTGGATCGCTCGGATTGTCATCCCACCCCACTTGACCGAACGAGTCAGTGTCCACATAGTCACCATCGAAGGCAACCGCAGTTCCACCAGGGGCACGGACACTTGACAATTCAGGGTGGTTGGACACAAAGTCGAATCCTCCCAACATCCGGGCCCCGAAATCGCTGTGTCGCGTCACCCCTGTGTCGATGACTGCAACGGTTGAGCCCTGACCGAGGTCCTCGGCTGACCGACCAAATGTGGGTGAAAAGGTACGTTCACCGGCCACCCCATTTGAAGACCACAGATTCCACTGTTTGGAGAAGTAGTCCGTGTCGGCTTCCCTGTTTTCTGTCAAGGTCACCACCTCTTCAGCTTCAGCCCACTTCACTCGAGGGTCGGCTTCCAGAGTCTCGATGATTTTCTCAGACGCTTCGGTGGTGACAGGTTCCGTCAACCGAACCGTGCGCAGACCCTCACCTAGATCTGATTCCGGGATGAGTTCAATACCGGCAGCAGAGTCGGTTCCTGTCGCGACACCAGGAGATTGGTCTGCTTCAACACCTGGTTCGTACTGCACGATCAATCGACTGACCGCACCATCAAAACCGTTTGTTGGAATCACTTCAACTGGACCAGCAACTTCGCTTGCACCGATTTCGTTCGTCGCAGTCATGGACACTGAGTACGACACCCCATTTGTGAGTCCGCTGATTTCTGTACTCGTTCGCTCGGGATCAACAGTGACATTGATTCCCGCAGACTCAATCGAGACGACATATGCGAGCGGTGGAAGTGCGTTGTCCGCAAGCGCGTCCCATGAAACTAAAACTCCGTTGTCGATCGGGTGAGCAGAAACATTCTGTGGTGCTTGTGCGCATTGATTCGGCGACAACACTTCTGCAGTAGCAACCGTTGCATACGTTGTTGAACAAGGGAAAGTGTGGCCGAGAGCTACTTCCGCGGTGACTGGAGAAGCGGGCAGAAGAGCGGCAACGAGACAAGCCACGAGAATTGAGGGAAAGACACGCGAGACAAGGCTCAGCCGCCTTTTTCTCTCAGAAAATAGCCCTCGCTTATCCACCTATAAATTTTAAAAGTGCTAATTGACTAAACCAAATTGTTCACGGGTTTACGGAGGGTTTATCAGGTGAAAACTCTAACTCTCAACCATCTGTTGAGGGTCAGACTTTTATGGTCAACAGGGCCAATGAAGCAACAGACTGAGCTATTCCGACCTATCGCAGATAAGTGCTTCACATAGTGTTGACCGAATGCGGATTCGTCATAGTTACCTTTTGGCGCTCTCCGCGTTCTTCGGGTCGACAGGTAATTCGGCTGTTCATGTTGCAATCCCCTGGCTGGTTCTGGAAACAACCGGATCATCGGCGCAAGCCGGAATCGTTCTCGGGCTCAGTGGGCTCTCCGTCATCTTTACTGCACCACTCATTGGCGGACTGATTGCGATTCTTGGTGCACGACCAGTTTCCGTGTGGGCCGACATCATCTCAGGCACTTCGGTCCTGCTCTTTCCCATCATCGGCACACTGTTCGGACTCAACATTGCCTCACTTCTTGTCATCGCAATTTTTGGAGCAATGTTTGATCCTGCAGGAGGAACTGCACGCAAGTCACTCATCCAACCGGTTGTTGAAAAAGAAGGACTCTCTCTCACTAAGTTCAACGGCACTTACGAAGCTGTTGCAACCATTGGCACCGTGATTGGCCCAACAGCGGCAGCTCTTGCAATCAGCATCATTGGCGTTAACGCAACCTTCTATGTGATTGCGGTTGTATTTGTCTTTGCTTCTGCAACTGCGTCATTGATTCCAGTGATCACCGTGCGGGGCGACAAAGGCAAAGTCTTCTCTGTCAGCAATGTTGTGGGCGAAACACGTCTTGGTGTGAGCACTCTGTGGCGCGACAAACCACTGCTCTCGCTCGTCGGTCTGTACACAATGCTCACCGCTATTTATATGCCAGTTGAATCCATCGTGTTGTCCCGCTATTTCCAAGACCTCGACGAGCCACAAACATTGGGCTTTGTATTGTCAGCGATGTCAGTCGGCATTGTGATCGGCGCACTTCAGTTCCATCGTGCCGTTCGCATTCTGTCGCCACGGAATCTGGTGGTTATTTCAATGTCACTGATTGGTGCCGTGGTGTGCGGAATGGCATTCCTGCCAGGTGCAATTGCCTTTATTGGTCTTGGTCTTGCACTCGGACTGGCGTTCGGACCAGTCAGCCCACTCACGAATTACTTGGTGCAACGACGAGTCCCACAACATCTCCACGGCCCAGTGTTTGGCACGCAGTTCTCACTCACGCATTTAGCGCTTCCTGCTGGCACATTGGCACTTGGCCTCATTGTTCAATCAGTATCTATTGCGCCATTGCTGTTTGTGATTGGAGCATTGTTTATCACCGTCACGTTGTCAGTTGGCTTTTTCGGCCCACTGCGTGGTCTCAGTGTCGCTGCATTACATCAAGACGACAGGACGCAGTAGGAACATCCCCGTGAACGCGTTCTCAATAGACGCCGCAATAGGCTTGCGGGGTGAATGATGCACCAAACAAACATTCGAACGAGTTCGCTGTTGAAGCGCGTGGGCTAACGAAGCACTACGGAGACGTCGTGGCCCTTGATGGGCTCGATCTCTCCGTTCCCACCGGTTCAGTCTTGGGTCTATTGGGTCCCAACGGTGCCGGCAAGACAACCGCAGTTTCTATTCTCACAACTCTCATCGCACCCGATGCCGGAATGGCTCGAGTTGCAGGAGTCAATGTGGTGGATGAACCCCACCGCGTGAGATCTCTCATTGGTTTATCTGGGCAATACGCCGCTGTCGATGAACACCTCACCGCTACAGAGAATCTCGAGATGATTGGTTGTCTGTACGGAATGCGTCGCCCTGTGGCTCGAAAGAAAGCCAACGAACTTATTGAACGCTTTCGCCTCAGCGAATCTGCTGACCGACCACTGAAAACGTTCTCAGGTGGCATGCGTCGCCGTATCGACTTAGCAGGTGCGCTTCTTGCTGATCCTCCAGTTCTTTTTCTTGATGAGCCAACCACGGGGTTAGATCCGCGCAGCCGTGGCGAATTGTGGGATGTCATTCGTGAGCGTGTTGAACTTGGCACCACTGTTGTTCTCACCACTCAATACCTTGAAGAAGCAGATCAATTAGCTCATGAAATTGTGGTGATTGACCACGGACGAGCAATCGCACGGGGTACATCACAAGAATTAAAGCGTCGCATTGGTGGCGAGCATCTCGATATCCATCTCGCACTCATCCATGATCTCCCACGTGTTGAAGCCATTGTGCGTCCGTTCGCAATCGGAACAATCCGCATCGAGGAGCAAGACGCACTTGTTTCGATCCCTGTTGCCAAAGGCGTGGAGGCACTCGGCTCAGTTATGTCAGAACTCTCCGCACAAAATGTTGAGATCGTTGACATTGGTCTTCGTCGACCAACACTCGATGACGTATTTATGGAACTCACCGGACACAAGACGCAGGAGGAACAGTCATGATCAAGATGATTCGTGATGCAATCACAATCGCTCGGCGAAACATCATCCGCATTGGGCGCGTGCCCGAGGTAATGGTCTTCGTTCTGATTCAACCACTGATGTTCGTGCTGCTCTTCGCCTATGTATTCGGTGGCTCCATCGAAATTCCAGGCGGCAACTACCGCGAGTTCCTGATTGCTGGCATTTTTGCCCAGACCGTGGTGTTCGGCGCAACGTTCACCGCATCAGGATTGGCCGAAGACGTTCAAAAAGGTTTAATCAACCGTTTCCGGTCGCTTCCGATGTCGCGTTCAGCTGTCGTGGCGGGTCGCACGGCCAGTGATGTGGTCTACAACTTGTTGTCGATCATCATCATGTCGTTGGCAGGGTTGGCAGTTGGTTGGCGCATACGAGGTTCATTTCTCGATGCAGTAGTTGCATACGCCTTGTTGCTCTTTTTCTCCTACTCGTTCTCATGGGTGATGGCATGTCTGGGACTAATGGTTCCCTCGCCAGAAGTCGTCAACAACGCGACCTTTATCGTGCTGTTCCCACTGACGTTTATTGCCAACACTTTTGTTCCGTCAAATAGCTTGCCCGGAGTGCTCCGAACCATCGCTGAGTGGAATCCAATATCGACATTGACACACGCTGTACGTGTCAGATTCGGAAACCTGCCTGCGGAAACACCAGACCCAACTTCATGGCCATTGCAGAACGCAATGTTGTATTCGCTCGGCTGGGCCGTGCTTTTGATTCTTGTGTTTGCACCAATTGCTACACGTCTCTACCAACGCACTGAAAAACGGTAGTCAAGTCAAATCATTAGATGCGCAGATGGTGTGAATCTTTGCGTCATAGTGATTGACCATTTCGCCTAGTTCAATGCGGTTTCTTCGTCCCGACGGCGCAATACCAAAAAGATAAAGAATCCACCGATAGCAAAGAGAAAACCACCAAGCAATGACGAGGTGAAGCCACTTGATTTGGTCATCGCGGTGATCTGTACTGGCACAGCCACTGTCACTCTCTTGCCAAATTTATTGGTACCGCTGATGACAACGTCTCCTGCACCGCTTTCAACATCATCAGGCAAGTCAATCTTGAGCGAAGTTGTCCCAAGATTCGACACGGTGAACGAACGTAAGTAGCGCGGATCGTTCCCGGATTTCGAATACAACCACACATCAACTTTCGTTGCAGGCACAAAACCACCAATCTCTAAAGAGAGATTGTCATTAGAGGAGATTGGCACTACTCCATCAACCGTCAGTGCGATCTTGTTATTCGAATTTGTCACCGACCCAAGAGAAACCTCTACCCCTCCTGCCGAAACAGTCAAAGATGAGGGCGACTGCACTACTTCTGGCGTCGTGGCCACCCCACCAACGAGCACGACCGGTTGTGATGGAGTTTCACGATTGAGTGAGCCGGGAGACTCTGGAAGCGGCGGAATCGTCGTTGATGTGGTCGTCGTTACTGGAACTGTCGTTGTCGTAGTCGTAGTAGTCGTTGTTGTCGGAACTACCGCCGCAGCAACCACAAGAGAAGTTTTCGGGCCATTAGTGCGGCCGTTCATCTGCATCTTGCAGTAGATGAAGTCAGCTGCCGCCCCAGCGCTATAGGCCTCCACGGTGTAGTCCCCATTAACTGTCGGGGCAACGACATCTTGGGTCCATGTCACTGTGTAGTTGTTGTTCGATAAAACCTGTGTCCCTTTCCAGACGTCGCCGCCACCAAAAGAGGTTCCTGAAGAGTTTTCTATCGCGAATTTGAATAGCGGTGTTCCAGTGGGCTTTCCATACATGAATCCGTTACTCATTTTGTTTGGACATGTCACCGATACCTCCAGTGTGAACTTTCCAGCTGGAATTACGGAAGACGGCGATACGGCAATGGTCCAGTCGCTATAGGTACTTTTGGGGGCCGTTGTTGTTGTTGTCGTCGTCGTTGTTGTCGCTGGAGTTCTCACTGCTGGTGCTACCGCGATTGTTGTCGTGGTCGTGGGAACAACGGTTGTAGTCGTCGGAGCGACTGTTGTCGTTGGCGGAACCGTGGTTGTAGTCGTCGGTGGCACCGTAGTGGTGGTCGTAGTCGGAACAACTGTGTCGTACGCAATACTCAACGCCGTACTTGCTGTATTTGCATTCGTGGCGGCATCGGTGAACACGCCCGCACCAACAGAGATCGATGCGGTACCTGACGCACCAGATGTTGGTGTAAACGTCGCTGTGTACGTGGTGCCTGAACCGCTGAAGCCTGACAACGTCCCACCAGAGACAGATATATCGCCAACTAGAAAATCAGTTGAAGCCTCCGACAATGTAAAAGTCAGCACATCGGTACTACTCACACCCAATGAACCTGACGCAGCTCGAGTTATTGACACTGTCGGTGGTGTGGTGTCTGTACGCGTGTCGTAGTCAATAGACAAGGTCAGCGGTACTTCGTTGCCATTGTTTTCCAAGTCCTGCACACGGCCTGCGGTCATGGAAATTTGCGCCGTTCCAGAAGAGTTAGTTGGTGGCGTAAACGTCCCTGTCCATGAATTTCCAACACCCTTCGTCAGGGGCCCCACAGTTCCAACAGATCTCGTAACAAATGAACTGGTCATACTCACAAGGTCTTCACTCGAGGTAATCGTGAGGGTTGTAAATTGACCGGCAGTCAACGTTCCCGACCCTGACCGGGTAATGGAGATGCTCGGGACCGGAGTTGTCGAATCGATTGTTATTGCACCTGTGTATCGAGTTGAAAGGTTGTCCGATTTGTCTAATCCGTATGCGTAGTAAACGCCGTCACGAAGACCATTTGAAGTAACCGGCAAATTTATAGAACCCGAAGTCGCTACTGCTGTTGGGTTCCAATCGGCATCTGGCGCACTGGTGATACTTGCAAGGTCTGTCACAGTTACCGAATCTCGCACAAGGTACAAAGTGCCCTCTTCAGAGATGGTGTGGCCAATTGACCGAGTGTCACTTCGAATGGTTTTGTTTTGCAAAGACCCCGTTGGTGCCGTCGTATCGGTATAGCCATCTGTGCTTCTTAGTTTTGCTACATAAGCATCGTGGTTGACACCACCAGTAGATGAAATAAATGGTGACCCTGATGTCGAGGTGTTGAAGTCCATGCCTCCGGCCCACGAACCTGTAACAATCACATTGTTTGAAGCATCAGTTGTGATTGACCAGATGTTTTCACCAGGCCCGTTGCTGCCACCACCACCGCTGCCTCCAAATTGCCGTGCCCATACGTAAGAACCCGCGCGAGTGAGTTTCACTACGTAGACATCCGTCGACGTAGCGAGCAAGTTTGCCGACGTCACCGGGTTAGGATCAAAATCCACTGGGCTATTGCTACCTGTAGCAAAAACTCCAGTCGCTAAGACATTCCCGGATGAATCAACTGCGAGATTTCGGCCTTCTTCCACGCTTGACCCGCCAAATTGAATCGCGCGAACAAAGGTTCCATCAGTATTCAATGTCAATAAATAGGCGTCAGACGAAGCACCAATTGCAGTTAAGTTTGATGTGCCTACCCCTGGATCAAAATCATTCGTACCCATGAAGTATCCGGTTGCATACACATATCCTGCAGTGGTATCGAGAGCAACACCCGAACCCAATCTGCCTACTTTGTGGGCCCATTGATACACACCGTTGTCATCTAGTTTCAACAAGAAGCCATTGATTGTGTTGATGTCAGGAGACGAAAGGTTCGCAGAACCAGCTGAGTTGAAATTGACAGTTCCCAAAAACCCGCCAATCACATACACCCCGCTCGAGTCAACAGCAAGAGACCTTGCCAAGTCGTTACCACCTGCACCGACACTCTTGGCCCATTGGAAATTTCCGCTGAGATCAAGTTTTAGTGCGTAAACATCACTATTGCCATTTGAGACAAGATTTGAAGTTCCCACTCCGGGATCGAAGTCGGCTGTGCCATTAAATTCGCCAATTGCGTACAACCCAGAACCACTCACCTTGAGTGACGACAACCGCGCACTGTCACTAATTGTTGCGCCCGTGATCTGCCTTACCCACTGAAACCCACCACCAGAATCCAGTTTCAATACAAACGCATCCGACGAACCACTACTAGTCAAGTTTGATGTGCCAATTCCAGCGTCAAAATCTACGGTCGATTGAAAAAATCCACCGATGTAGATATTCCCCGAAGCATCAATTGATATTGATCTCGCCCGGTCAGTTCCCGTCCCTCCAATTTGCTGCACCCAGAGAAAGTCACCAGAACTATCGAACTTAGAAACATAAACATCGTCCCATCCTCGAGTGGAGAGTGTTGTTGTGCCGGCGCCGGGGTCAAAGTCAAGGTTGTTGCTTGCAAATTCTCCAACTACGTAGTGATTGCCTGAAGAATCAATCACCGTCGAAAATGCAAAGTCAACTCCGGCGCCGCCGAAATAGGTGACGTTCACGGGTGGCGTGGTTGCCTTCCATGCTGATACTTCGCCAGTCTGAAAAACAAGGGAGAGAGCTACTAAGCAAATAGCGCCGAATATTCGTGGTGCAATTGGCAATCTGGAACGCATGAGTAGTAATACTACTCATATAAGTAGTAATACTACTTTCAGGTAGGGAAACCCCTATTTCTTCGGCGTATCTCCGAAAATTACTGCCATGATTCCCTCGAGGGACACGTCGTTCCACTTCTTCTGCGACACAGGGCTGTCACCCATTTCGATCAGAACGCGGCCCAGAATCTGGCCCATAAACCAGTACACGGTTGCCGCAAGGTCTATGTCTTTGCGGATCCAGCCCTTTTTCTGAAAGGGAAGCAACATTTCAGTAATACCCATTGCGCCCTGCTTTTGAGCAAGAGCCAACGACGCTGCTAATTCTGGGCGGGCATAACCAGCACCCAACGCATTGAGACGCACCTGGCGAAGTTCCCATCGGTCTGTGTCAAAGTGCGTCAACAATTCTTTTCGAAGCGCCTTACGCAAATCATCCTGGCTTTTGCACTTCGCAAGCGACGACGCCAACACAGAAGAGTCAATGAATTGGGTTGTGCGAAAACGATGCGTTTGCGCAGCTTCAACTAATCCATCACGACTACCGAAGTGTCGATACAGCGTAGGAACGGTAACGCCTGCTTCAGCAGCAAGATCGTTCACACGAACCGCTGCTTCCCCACCATCATCAATGGCAGCAACCGCTAGATCCAAGATTCGCTGGCGAATGGAGCTCGACGTAGGCATGTCCCTACTGTATGCCGAATTATTCGATGCGCAAGCCGGAGATTGCACGAGCAATCACCAACTGCTGAATCTCTGAGGTGCCCTCGAAGATGGTGTGAATCTTTGCGTCGCGGTGCATGCGCTCGACGTGGTACTCACGTGTATAGCCATAGCCACCGAGAATCTGAATTGCTTCTTCAGTCACGCGCACTGCAGTTTCTGACGCGTAGTACTTCGACATTGAACCTTCAGCGTTGGTGAAGCCGCCGTTGCGACCCAACCAAGATGCACGCCAGATGAGCAAACGTGATGCATCAATCTGTGTTGCCATGTTGGCCAACTTGAATGCAATTGCTTGGTTCATGATGATGGGCTTGCCGAACGCGGTGCGCTCCTTGGCATAGTCCAACGCGATTTCGTATGCAGCACGTGCAACACCAAGAGCTTGTGCTCCCACTGCAGGACGAGTGGATTCGAATGTCTTCATTGCAGGCTGTGCTTCGCCGGTCTTGCCGATGTCGCGAGCGCGCGCGAGTTTTGCATCAAGCTTTTCCTTGCCGCCCAACAAGCAATGACCTGGAATGCGCACATCGTCCAACACCACTTCAGAGGTGTGCGATGCACGAATGCCGTGCTTCAAATACTTCTGGCCTTGGCTGCAGCCTTTTGTATTTGGAGGAATGATGAAGGACGCCTGTCCGCGACCCTTGAGTGCAGGATCAACCGCTGCCACAACAACGTGCACGTTTGCAATGCCACCGTTGGTGATCCATGCCTTTGTTCCGTTGAGTACCCATTCATCGGTTGCTTCGTCATAAACAGCGCGTGTGCGAAGTGATGACACGTCGGAACCAGCGTCGGGCTCTGACACGCAAAACGCACCGAGCTTCACGTCATTTGCATCGCCGTAACACTGTGGCACCCACTCTGCTACCTGCTCTGGTGTGCCGTTACCGGCAATACCTGCAGCTGCCAAGCCGGAACCCATGATGGCCATTCCGATTCCGGCATCGCCCCAGAACATCTCTTCGATTGTCACAGGCATTGTCAAACCAGTGGGGTCTGACATGTTGTTCATCAAGAACTCCCAGCCGTACATGCCGATCTTTGCTGCCTCTTGCACAATCGGCCATGGGAACTCTTCGCGCTCATCCCATTCAATTGCATTGGGGCGAATCACATCTTTTGCAAACTGGTGCACCCAGTCTTTGATTTGCAGTTGGTCATCATTGAGGTGGAGGGAAAATTCAGCCATGGCTCAAAGTTACTAGCGGGTATTGCCAACAGCACAAGTAGTGGAGTGTGTTCGGCATATTTCACAGGCTGCCGATTTTTCATCATGCCGTACAAGGGTTTTTGGGTGCACATCTCACGGACACAAGTAGAAAAAGAGGTGTACTTTGAGCACAATCGAAACAGACCGATGGATTCTTCATTCTCGAATCCGTGAGGTCCTCGGCAACCGAGAGGGGGACATTCTGATGGAGCACTTACCGCCAGCCGGATGGTCTCACCTCGCCACAAAAGACGACGTCACGATGGCCAAAATTGAACTTCGCGCAGAGATGGCTCAGATGTCTGCCGAACTCCGCGCCGAGATGGCCGAGATCAAAGCAGAACTCAAAGCTGACATCGCAGAGGTTCGCATTGCAATGGAAAGAGGTTTCCGTGCACAGACATGGAAGATGGTCGCAGCAATCGGAACATCGCAAGCCATATCCGTGGCCATCATGGCCGCAATGGTGAACTCTCTTCGCTAGTTACTGAGCGACAACTACGGCGGGGCGAGTGATGCTCCACACAGCCATGAGCGCCACCACCATCAGAACGCCACTCACTGCGAACGGCGCGCTGATCCCGACGCGGTCGAACAACACGCCAGCCATCACAGGGCCGGCGATACGACCAAATGCCGCTGTGCTTTGTTGATAACCGATCGCTTCCCCGCGTCGTTCCACTGGAGCAAGTTCCGCAACAAGTGAGCTACCCGATGGACTGGAAAAACCTTGACCGACTGACAACAGGAACAGCGCAACGAGCAACACGACCCACGACGTTGCAAGGCTCAACAACAACAGCCCCACTGCAACTAACACGAGACCAAGACGCATCAATTTTCGTGAGCCAAGTTTGGCTGTCAGAGGTCCGATGAGGCCACCCTGCACTCCGACCAACGTGATGCCGACGAAGACAAAAACTAATGAGGCAGTGCCACTGGTGAATCCGAAGTTTGCGTTCTCTTTGCCCCACAGAGAAAAGGTCGATTCAAAACCGGCAAATCCGAGCATCGAAATGAAGCCAACAATCGCAAAGCGTTGCAATGCAGGCGACAGTGCACTGCGCTTTTTCGAAGCGACTGGCACATGAGACGTATCTGGTTTTGTTTCCGGAAGTCGGAAGATTGCAATCACTGCGTTTACTGCGGCAATCGCACCCGCAACAAAGAAGGGAACATGTGGCCCACCTAAAGCGGCGAGTCCGCCCAGTGCAGGACCAACAACAAAGCCCACACCGAATGCGGCACCCATCATGCCCATCAACTTGGCGCGCTGTTCTGGTGGAGCAATGTCTGCCACCGCACCTTGAGCAACGGCAACACTTGCACCTGATGCACCATCAAGTGCACGTCCGAGGAACAACACCCACAACGCTCCGGCCAAACCCGTCACAATGCTTCCCACCGCTGTGCCGACAAGCGAAAAGATGATGACTGGCTTGCGTCCAATGCGATCAGAAACACGCCCAAGAATCGGCGCGAAAATCATCTGTGCAACAGAGAATGTGGCGAACATGAGACCTACTTGGAATCCATTTGCACCAAATGTTTCCGCGTAATGACCGAGGATGGGCACGATGATGCCAAAACCAACGAGGTCAAGAGCGACAGTTGTCCAAATGATCCAATAGCCCGCAGGCATTGGTGTGCGTTCGCGCTTAGCCACGACGAATGCGCGTGCCTTCCTTAAAGGTTTCGACGAGATACCCAAGGTTCTGCAACTCAATACGAATTGCATCTGCTGTTGCAAAATCTTTTGCGGCGCGAGCTTCATCAAGTGCTCGACCCTTCGCGATGATGTCATCATCGTTGTCATCACCTGACGACAACGAGAGCCCCAGCGATTCAAGCAACTCAATCACTGCTGCGCGCATTGCGGGAACAGCCGCATCTTTCCCTGAGTCGGTTGCAATGTTTGCACGGCGCACAGTGTCAAACACCAACGCCATGGCGGCAGGAGTATCAAGATCGTTATCCATCGATGCGCGGAACATCGCAACGATGTCGCGGTCAGCAACACCACCTGCATACGAAGCAGTGCGCGCAGCAAACGAATCAAGACCAGCGAGCGCTGCAACACAGGAATCGATGTTGTCTTGACCAACACGCACTGGTGAGCGGTAATGCGTTTGCAACAACAACATGCGATATGCACGTGCGTCGTACTTCTCAAGCAAGTCGAGAAGATTCATCACGTTGCCGAGACTCTTCGACATTTTTTCGCCTTCAAGATCCACAACAAAGCCGTTATGCATCCAATGATTCGCGAAGGTTTTACCGAGCGCAACAGCTTGCGCACGTTCGTTCTCATGGTGCGGGAAACGAAGATCCGCACCACCGCAGTGAAGGTCAAACCCTTCACCAAGAAGTTCCAAGCTCATCACTACACACTCGCTGTGCCAGCCCGGACGACCTTCGCCCCACGGTGATGGCCACGACGGCTCACCAGGCTTGGTGAACTTCCACAAAGCAAAGTCAGCTGGATGCTTCTTGTTGCCAGCGCCGAACACTTCACGGTCACCGCCACCGCTCAACATGTCATCAACACTCTGATGTGCGAGCAAGCCATAGTCGGGCACTGCAGCAATGCTGAGGTACACGCCATCATCGGTCACGTACGCGGCATCGCGACCAATCAACGTGGCAATCATGTCCACCATCTGCTGCACGTATTCCGTGGCATGGGGAACATCGTCGGGGCGCTGAACACCCAACTTGCCCATCGCCTCAAACCACACGTTTTCGCATTTGTCGGTGATCTCGTTCCAGGGGCGACCCTCGCGCTGGGCGCGGTCGATGATCTTGTCGTCGATATCGGTGATGTTCGAGACCAGGCGAACCTGAAGACCCGTATAAGAGAGGTACCGGCGCAGGATGTCGTAGACCAAAGTGGCCCGGCCATGGCCCAGATGGGGCGGCCCGTACACCGTGGGGCCGCAGAGGTAGATGCTGACCTTGCCCGGCTCTCGCATGGCGAGAGGTTTCACGCTCTTGGTGGCGGTGTCGTAGAGGTTCAGCACTCTGACAAGCCTACGATTTAAGACCTATGTCCACTGTCCCTGAGAAGCCTTCCCTTGACGACATCGAACCCAAATGGGTCACTTCTTGGGAGTCGCAGGGCACATATTCCTTCAATCGCTCCGCCGAGCGCCCGAATGTCTTCGCGATCGACACCCCGCCGCCTACCGTCAGCGGCTCTTTGCACATGGGCCACGTGTTCTCCTATACCCACACCGACACCGTCGCTCGGTTCTGGCGCATGCGCGGCAAGAGCGTTTTCTACCCCATGGGTTGGGACGACAACGGCCTGCCCACCGAGCGTCGCGTTCAGAATTACTTTGGGGTGTCATGCGATGCTTCAGTTCCGTACGTTCCTAATCTGCAGCCGCCATTTCGCGGTGACCCGCCAAAGGATCACAAACCAGTTCCTGTGTCACGCCCAAACTTCATCGAGTTGTGCGAAGAGCTCACCGCTGAAGACGAAAAAGTTTTCGAAGATCTCTTCCGTCAACTGGGTCTCTCTGTTGATTGGTCACTTCTCTACACAACGATTGATGAACGTTCTCGTCGTACAAGTCAACGTGCATTCCTTCGCAACTTGAAGCGCGGTGAGGCATACACACAAGAGGCTCCCACTCTCTGGGACGTTGATTTCAAAACTGCAGTTGCACAAGCTGAACTAGAAGACCGCGAACGCCCCGGTGCGTATCACACCGTGAAGTTTCACAAATCAGATGGTTCTGGTGACATTCTCATTGACACCACGCGCCCCGAACTTCTTCCTGCATGTGTTGCACTCATCGCGCATCCTGAAGATGAGCGCTACATCCCGTACTTCGGCAAGACAGTGCGCTCTCCGTTGTTCAACGTCGAAGTTCCTGTGCTGGCACATCCACTTGCTCAACCCGATAAGGGCACTGGCATTGCAATGTGTTGCACATTCGGTGACCTCACCGACGTGATCTGGTGGCGAGAACTGCAACTACAAATGCGGCCGATCATTGCCCGGGATGGTCGCATTGTTTCCGACGCGCCTCAGGGACTGACTGATGCAACTGGTCTCGAACATTTCGCGTCACTTGTTGGCAAGTCTGCGAAGCAAGCGCAAACTGCTATTGCCACGATGCTGGCCGAAAGCGGTGAGATGGTCGGCGAACCTCGACCCATTACGCACCCTGTGAAGTTCTACGAAAAGGGCGATCGTCCTCTCGAAATCGTGACAAGCCGTCAGTGGTACATCCGCAACGGTGGTCGTGACACCGCATTGCGTGATGAATTGTTGGCTCGCGGTGCAGGACTCACATGGCACCCTGACCACATGCGTCATCGCTATTCCAACTGGGTCGAAGGGCTCAACGGCGACTGGCTTGTCAGCCGTCAGCGCTACTTCGGCGTGCCTGTTCCTGTGTGGTATCCGCTTGATGCACAGGGCGAAATCATGCATGACAGTCCGATTGTTCCTGAGGAATCAGCGTTACCGATTGACCCCAGTACCGACGTACCAGCTGGATTTACCGCTGAGCAACGTGGCGTGGCTGGCGGCTTCATCGGTGACCCCGATGTCATGGACACGTGGGCGACCTCATCACTCACACCGCAGATCGCTGCGAAGTGGGAAGACGATGCCGACCTTTTCTCACGCGTGTACCCATTTGATGTTCGCCCGCAAGGTCACGACATCATTCGTACGTGGTTGTTCTCCACCATGGTGCGTTCTCACTTCGAACACGGCATGGCTCCCTGGAGTAACGCTGCAATGTCCGGATGGATTCTCGATCCTGATCGCAAGAAGATGTCGAAGTCGAAGGGCAATGTTGTCACGCCGATAGACCTCTTTGAGAAGTACGGCAGCGATGCAGTGCGCTACTGGGCTGCAGGCGCACGACCTGGCATCGACACTGCATTTAGCGAAGACCAAATGAAAGTTGGTCGCAAGCTGGCAACCAAGTTGTTGAACGTCACCAAGTTCGTACTCGGCTTTGGTGACGCAGATGAAACAATCACTCCTTCACATCACATTGACGCCGCCATGTTGCGTCGTCTTGCTGCGGTTGTTGATGAATGCACAACTGCATTTGAGAATTACGACTACGCACGAGTTCTTGAGCGCACTGAATCATTCTTCTGGTGGTTCTGTGATGACTACGTCGAACTTGTTAAGACTCGCGCATATGGTGAAGATGGCAACGCAGAAGGTGCGGCATCGGCTCGCGCTGCTCTACGCCGTGCGTTGTCAACCTTGCAACGTCTCTTTGCACCGATTCTCCCATTTGCTACCGAAGAGGTGTGGAGCTGGTGGCAAACCGGTTCCATCCATCAAGCAACATGGCCGAACTCACAGGAACTCACCGCAGGACTTTCAATCGATGCAGACGATGCATTCATTGATGCCGTGTGTGGAACTCTGGCGCTCATTCGCCGCGCCAAGACAGAGGCCAAAGTCAGCCAGCGTGCCGTTGTTGAATTGGCAGCGATCACAGCGTCTGACTCTTCAATGAAGGCCATCACCGCTGGTTGGGAAGACATCGCCAACGCCGGTTCAGTCGCCAACTGGACTAGCTCAATTGCAGATGTTTCAGAGGTTTCTGTGGCTGTAACCCTTGCTCCGCCTGTGGAATAGCCCACTCTCCCCCACAACGACGACCTCTGAGCCACCCCGAGAACTACGGTTACACACGCATGACGGACGCCATCAAGAAACCTCGCCACAGCGGGAAGCAACGCATTTTTGTGTTCTTCAACATCGCGTTGGCTGTCGTCACAATTCTTGCTGGATCTGGTTTGTTGTACGCCAACTGGAAACTGGGTAATCGTCAAGTAGTCGCCATCGACACCACCAATAACTCTGATGGCAACCTGAACCTTCCTGAAGGCGACCGCACCGCAAAGAATTTCCTCATCACGGGTTCTGATAACAACGCCTGTATCAGTAAGGACTCACCGTTCTACGGCGGCTTTGGCAAGCGCAGCGCCTATGGCAGTCGATCCGACTCTCTCATGGTTGTGCGCGTGAACCCCATTGATAACCAAGCAGCAATTCTTTCTTTCCCACGTGACATGTGGGTTAAACAAGCTGGCTCGTCACGTAGTAACCGCATCAATGCCAACTTCAACAAGAACGATCCCAACCGATTGATTCGCACTCTGAAAGAAAACTTCGATATCAGCATCGACCACTACATCAATGTTGACTTCTGTGCTTTCGCCGGCATTGTCAACGCTGTTGGTGGCGTGCGAGTTCCTTTCCAATACAAGGCTCGAGACAAGCGAACAGGCTTCAAGGTTCTCCGTGCACGCGTGTGTTACACCTTCCAAGGTGACCATGCATTGGCCTACATGCGTTCTCGTCACTACTCCTGGTACGACCCTGCAACGCTCAAATGGCGCACTGACGGCACCTCTGACTACGGCCGTATCTCACGCCAGCAGGATTTCATGAAGCGAGTCATCCGCAAGTCTCTTGATAAAGCTCGCACGAACCCACGTGTGGCAACGGGCATTATGAACGCTGCACTCAAGAACATCATCACTGACGACAAGCTCACGCCACTCACTGTGTTGCAATTGGGTCAAGCAATGAAGAACTTTGACACTGAGACGATGGGCAGCTACACAATGCCCGGCACAGGAACCATGATCGATCAGGCTGCAGTTATTCTTCCTGATCTGGAGAGCAGCACATCAAAGAAGATTCTGTCCGTCTTCCAAGGCAAGGCAAGTCTCAGCACCACAATCAAAGGTGCGGCGGCTTCGAGTTTGACTCCCACAGTGACAACTCTCGTTGCACTGGCATCAGTTCCCAGTGTTTCAAAGTCGAGCGCAGACGCAATTGCAGTGAGCCCCACGGCAACAACGCCGACCGGCAGCAATAATCTCGCCACTGCAAAGACCACGACGACCACAACCACCACGGTTCCTTCCGTCAGTATTGATCAGGACACACGCGGAGTGGTTCCCCCGAACGATCCCACCTGTCAATACTGATTCGTCAATAAATACGGCATCTACGCGCTTGCTTCTAATGCAAACGCAATGACTTCAGGAATCTCGCTGGGGCCCCCAACAAGAGCCAAACGCGCGCCCACTCTGTTTGCAAACGCACGTGCTTCATCGTGATCATCACGTGGAGCGATCACAATCAGTTCTTCCATGCCATATGCCGCCATCTCAGCATCGCCTTCGACCGTTGCTCGACAATCGGATAAAAGAATCGTGATGCGACGACCCGCACGTGATCGTGACAACTGTTGGCGTGCAGCCAACAATGCACCGGCGAGGTCGGTTGTACCGTGCCCCCGCAATGTGAGCACATCATTAATCACACGCTCACTCGACTTCGGTACATCCTGACTCTTTGTCACGACAACATCTTTGCCAAATGCAATCACGCTGTAATCCTCAGGATTACGACTTGCAATTGATGCAGTTGCCACGGCATTTGTCGCCAATGGCTGACCACCCATAGAGCCACTGCGATCTAACAACAAACAGAAAGCAGTGCCCGGCTTGCGCCATCCGCGCACACGCAAACGATCAGGATCAATCGCATGCCCGCGACGGGATTCACTGATTGCTTCAAGACTCGCATCGATGTCGATGTCACCAGCCTCTGGGCTGTATGCCTGTTCCACCATCTTGCCGATGCCACGTGGTCGAGCGCGTCCGCGTGCGCCAAGATCCAACATCAATCTGCCGGCGAGACGCTTTGCTAACTCTCGCAATTTCGGGTCCGTTGCACCCGTGAGGTCTGCGAGTAATCCCAGCATTTCATCGGGACTGTTCTGCATTGCTTCATCAACCGCATACTCATCAAGTTCTCCTACTTCAGGAGAGATTTGTTCGAAGTTGTCATTGCGTGACAAGTCTCGACGAGACGTTGTTCGCTTGCCCGCATCAGCAACAGCTTGGTCGGCAGCTTCGCCTTCCTTTGTTAGAGGGAGGTCGTGCCCCGGTTCGTCGGGGCTCCAGCTTTTCCCTCGCCAGGGTCTCCTTCAACACGCCCAAAGACGTCTTGCCAAATCTCTGTGACGATTTCTTCAGACGTACGTACGCCACCTTCGCGCACACGCACGCGACCTGACAATGCAACAAGAGCAGCATCAACACCCACACTGGGTTGATCAACAGTTGATTCGCGCAATTCAGCCAATGAAACCGCCACTTTTGCAAAGTCAACCGCGCCACGAACAGATGAGCCCACGCGCAGGTCAGGATGCTGACGAGTGCGACGAACAACTTCTACGGCCTTTGCAAGCCATGCATCGGTCACTGAAGAACCTTCGGTATTGCGGCGAACAATTGCTTGTTCCTCCTCTGCCGATTGGTATGACATTGCGACACGACACACGCGGTCATACACGGCACCAGAGATGCGCGCTGTACCCACTGCATCGAATGGGTTCATCGCAGCAACTAATCGGAAGCCAGGCGAAGCAGCAATACGACCCAAACGTGGAACATTCAATTCAGCTTCACTCATCACAGTGATGAGAACGTTGAGTGTTTCTTCGGGAATGCGATTGATCTCTTCCACATACAACAAAGAACCATCACGCATCGCAGAGACCAATGGGCCATCAACAAACACAGACGGGTCGTAGCCCTCGTTGAGGACACGTGCAGGGTCGAAGTGACCCACCAAACGAGCAGGAGTTAACTCGGCATTGCCTTCGACAAATTCGAATCCGATACCTAAGCCTTGAGCAACGGCTCGCAACAACGTTGATTTGCCAGTGCCCGGAGGACCTTCTAACAACACGTGACGATCTGCAGCCAGCGCCGCAAGAACTAATTCGAGTTCACGCGTGCGCCCCACCACATGTGACGAGAGCGTGTTGCGCAGAGATGCAGCGCTAGTCATTGACAATGACGCCGCGAATGTTTTCGCCGTCACGCATTGCCTGGTAACCCTCATTGATTTGATCAAGCGTGTACCGCTTTGTAATCAGTTCATCAAGCTTGAGGTCACCAACGCGATACATGTCGAGAAGTTTTGGAATGTCTGCACGTGGGTTCAAGCTGCCAAAGATGGTTCCCTTGACTTCTTTGTTCCACATTGCCAACTGGAAGAGGTTGATGTCAGCGCTTGTCTCATGCATTGGCGAGATTGCAGTGACAACACATGTGCCACCCTTGCCCACCATTGCCATGCCCTCGCCCATCATGTTGCCGTGCAACACGCCGGGGGTCATGATGACGCGATCGGCCATTTCACCCCATGTCAATTCATTGATGTGAGGAATTGCCTCGGCCATCGATGAGAACGTATGCGTCGCACCGAATTCCATTGCCTTCTCGCGCTTGAACTCGACCGGGTCAATAGCAATGATTCGCTTGGCACCAGCCATGCGAGCACCTTGCACGGCGTTAATGCCAATGCCACCGATGCCAACAACGACAACGGTGTCGCCCGGCTGCGTGTCGGCGCGGTTCGTGGCTGAGCCCCAACCCGTTGCAACACCACACGACACCAATGCAACAGCATCGAGAGGAAGATCTTTCTCCACCTTGATGAGAGACGCCTCAGCCACCGTGGCATATTCAGAGAATGTGCCCAACTTGGCCATCAACTTCACGGGGCGACCATCTTTGACATGGTGGCGATGGGTTCCATCCGTGATCATGCCGCCCGTGAGGGTTCCTGCGCCCAAATTGCAGAGGTTTTGACGCCCTGTGGAACAGTAACGGCAGCGCCCACAGGATGGGACGAAGCTGGCTGACACATGGTCGCCGGGCTGCAATGTTGTGACTCCGGGGCCACACTTCACCACAACGCCAGCACCTTCGTGACCGCCGATGAACGGGAAGAAATCATCCACGCCCATCATGGCGAGGAGTTCCTTCGGAGGAACCATGTCACCCGTGACGAAGTGCTCGTCTGAGTGGCACATACCGGAGACTTTCCAGTTGACGAGAACTTCATTCGCCTTTGGTTCGTCGACTTCAATCTCTTCGACGACCCATGGCTGATCCATTCCGTACAAAACAGCAGCACGTGATTTCATGATTCCCCCTGAAAGTTATTTAAGCGGTTGATTTATTCGTATACGAGAACGCCGCGGATGTTCTTGCCATCGCGCATGTCTTGGTAGCCCTGGTTGATGTCATCAAGCGTGTAGGTGTTTGTCACCAAGCCGTCGAGATCAAGTTGTCCTTCACGGTACATGCCAAGAAGTTTTGGAATGTCGGCACGTGGGTTACCCGAACCGAACAATGAACCAACAACTTGCTTCTCCATCAATGTGAGATCAAGAAGGCTCATGTTTGCTCCACCCATTTCAAAAGCGGGGTGAATGTTGGTGACAACAACGCGACCACGCTTTGCAGCAAGTGCCATTGCTTCACCCATGAGCTGGCCATCGCCAACACCCATTGTCAAGATGACCTTGTTTGCCATGGTTCCCCATGTGAGTTCTTGCAAGAACGGCAATGCTTCAGCCATTGAGCTCACTGTGTGAGTTGCACCGAATTCCATTGCCTTTTCGCGCTTGAACTCGACCGGGTCGATAGCGACGATGCGCTTGGCACCGGCGAGCTTTGCGCCCTGAATTGCGTTTGCACCGATACCGCCCACGCCGACAACAACAACGGTGTCACCAGGAGCGACATCTGCTGCATACACAGCCGAACCCCAACCGGTGACAACACCGCAACCGAGCAAGCATGCCTTGTCGAGAGGAACATCTTTTTCGATCTTGATGCACGATGCTTCGTTCACCACTGTGTGATGAGCGAAGGTTCCGAGCATGCACATGAGCGTGAGGTCTTTGCCTTGTGCGTGGTGACGTGAGGTGCCGTCAGAAATCTGAAGACCAAGTCCCATGAGTGCACCGAGGTCGCACAAGTTCTGATGGCCGGTGGAGCAGCTTGGGCAACGTCCACATGATGGGATGAAGCCGAACACCACGTGATCACCAGGGGCAATCCAACTGACGCCTTCGCCGACCTGCTCAACAACGCCGGCACCTTCGTGGCCACCCACGATGGGCAAAGCGAATGGAAGGTCACCTGTTGTGAGGTGCTCATCTGAGTGGCACATGCCTGATGCGGCAATCTTGACCAGAACTTCGCCTGGACCAGGAGCATCAAGCTCGATCTCTTCGACGCTCCATGGAGCATTAACTTCCCAGAGCACTGCTGCCTTCGTCTTCATGACGTCCCCTTTGGTTCGGTCAGTTGGACGAGGCCCAACTGGTGTCCTTGAAGATTACTCACAGGCCCCCAACCTTCTCTAGTGGGGCTTGTCGGGGGTACTCTCATAGGTATGGAACAAGACACCCCACAGACCCAAGTCGCCGAGCAGGTCGAAGCCACCGAAGCAGTCGTTACTGAAGAGCTCCTCGTTGAGGAAATCTCCATTGATGGCATGTGCGGTGTCTACTGAGCCCTCAGGCTCAGCCGTTATGACCCTCACGCTCGAGTCGGCGTGCGAGATGCACCCGCAGGTCGCCCTGCGACCCGAGCCCTTCGGGGCGCTCGCCTATCACTATGGCAACCGACGCCTCGTCTTTCTTCGCCATCCCGACATTGTTCGGGTGGTACGCAATGTCTCCACGTATCCCTCACTTCGCGATGCACTCGCCGGTGAAGGAGTCGAGGAGCAGCGCTGGCCTTCCTTCGTGAAGGCACTTTCCTCTCTCACCACATCGGAGATCATTCGTGTCCGCTGAAAGCCTCGTTACTCAAATGAAGTCAGGGCTTGACGCCCCTATTTGTCTCACGTGGGAACTCACCTACGCCTGCAACCTTGCATGTGTCCACTGCCTCTCAAGTTCTGGTCAACGCGACGAGCGCGAATTGTCAACTGAGCAGGCAAAAGCAGTTCTTGATGAACTGCGTGACTTGCAGGTGTTCTACATCAACATCGGTGGCGGCGAGCCAATGGTACGTCGTGACTTCTTTGAAATTCTCGAACACTCCATCTCGAATGGCATCGGCGTCAAGTTCTCGACCAATGGTGCATTCATCGACAAGAAGAACGCCGAACGTCTCGCCGCAATGGACTACCTCGATATTCAAATCAGTCTCGATGGAACCACGGCAGAGGTCAATGACGCTGTGCGCGGCGAAGGCTCATACGCCACAGCAATCACTGCAATGGAAAATCTGCGCGATGCAGGCTTTGGTCAATTCAAAATTTCAGTTGTTGTCACACGCCACAACGTTGATCAACTCGATGACTTCAAAGCACTCGCAGATTCGTTTGGTGCACAGCTTCGCATCACGCGTCTTCGTCCTGCCGGCCGCGGCGCCGACACGTGGAACGAGTTGCACCCCACCAATGCACAACAACGACAGATCTACGACTGGTTGTTGGCACATGGTGAAAACGTTCTCACCGGTGACTCTTTCTTCCACCTGAACGCTTTCGGTGAATCTCTTCCTGGTCTCAACATGTGTGGAGCAGGACGCGTGGTGTGTCTCATTGATCCACTGGGCGATGTGTATGCATGCCCGTTCGTGATTCACGAAGACTTCAAAGCAGGAAATGTTTTAGACGATGGTGGTTTCACCAAGGTCTGGCGCGGTTCTGATCTGTTCCTCGAACTTCGTGAACCCCAAAGTGCCGGTGCATGTGCATCATGTGGCGCGTTCGACGCATGTCAAGGCGGATGCATGGCTGCCAAGTTCTTCACTGGCATTCCACTCGATGGCCCCGACCCTGAATGCGTTGGCGGTGACGGCGAGAAGTTGCTCGGAGCAGTGCCTGTTGCACTTCTTCCTCGGCCCTCAATGGATCACTCCAAACCTGCTCGCATCAAGGTCAACTCATGAGTCCAGTCATTGTTGTCATTGCAGCAATTGCCTCGTACTTCATCGGCACCATTCCCAGCGCCATTGTTGTTGCTCGCGCCAAAGGTGTTGACATCACCACCTTTGGTTCAGGCAACCCCGGAGCAAGCAACGTCGCTCGTGCACTCGGCTGGAAATACGGCTCGATTGTCTTTGCAATTGATGCAGCCAAAGGCGCCATTCCTGCCGCCATCTTCTTAGGTGATCGCCCCGTGGCATATATCTGCGGAGCTTTTGCAATTCTTGGCCACCTCTTCCCCATCACTCGCAAGTTCAAGGGCGGCAAGGGTGTTGCCACTGGTGCCGGCATGTTGTTGCCATTGCATCCACTCTTCATGATTATTTGTGCCATCACATGGATCACTCTCATGAAAGTCACAAAGAAGGCCTCCATTGCCTCCATCGTTGTTGTGCCGCTGCCCATCATCATGATTGCGCTATCGAAGAAGCCAACATGGGAAGTTTTTGCTTTCATCGGAATCGCTCTTCTCATTGAAGTTCGACATGTTTCGAACATCAAGCGCCTTTTGTCAGGTAGCGAGAACACTCTCGACGTCAAGAAGTAGAGATTGTTCTCTATGGGCTCTGCGACATCTGCAGAAATCGCCGAGTCGCGGCCAATTCTTCTTCTTCCCCTCGGTGCATGGGAACAACACGGCCCCCATCTTCCGCTTGATACCGACACCATGATCATCACTCGTGTGATCGCTGACGTCCTACGTCACGAAGACCTCCGTACTGTCAATGTGATGTCGGCGCCAGCAATCTCCATCACTGCAAGCGATGAGCACCATGGTTTCCCTGGCACTCTCAGTACCGGCACGCAGGCATTAAAAGATTCTGTTGTTGCTATTTGCCGATCTGCATCGTGGGCAACAGGCGTGTGCATCGCGAATGGGCACGGCGGCAATGCAGATGCATTGGCAGCAATCACCTCTGCACTTGCATACGAAAAGATCACACACAGCGTGTGGTCTCTTCCTTCTTATAGCGGCGGCGACATGCACGCAGGTCACACCGAGACGTCTCTTTTGTTACACATCGCACCAGATGAGGTCCGAACGAATGTGATTGCTCGCGGAGCAACCCATGATGCTGGTCTTATCGACGCCATGCGTGATGGCGGGGTGCAAGCAGTGTCTGAAAACGGAATCATTGGCGATGCAAGCACTGCAACTGCTTCTCACGGAAAAGCTGTCCTTGATCTGTACACCAACTCTCTTCGTGCACATGTACTTGAATGCCACCGTGAGTGGACAGCAAAGAAATGAACACATCAGGCCTTACAACTGATGATCAATGGTTTCGGTCCGAGAATGGATCAGGACTCCTTGCGGGATCTCCACTGACTTATTTCTCTGTCACTGATGCTGGTCAAAAGATTCTTGATGCAATCGAAAGCAACGAACCTCTTCCCGTTAATCATGCAGGTCTGACGCAACGACTGCTCGCCAAAGGGGCAGTTCACCCGGTGTATGACACACCCGGGAACGCTGCAGATCTCACAGTTGTTATCCCCTCATATGTTTCCGAGACAACACACCTAGAACGCCTACAAACATTGGTGGATTCGCTCGCCGGACTGCATCTCATTGTCATTGATGACTGTTCACCAATTGGCATTGTTCTGAGTGGCGCTGAGGTTATTCGGCTACCGACGAACCAAGGTCCCGCAACTGCACGGAACGCTGGGCTCAATGCAGTCACCACTGCGTATGTCGCTTTCGTCGACGACGACACATCAGTAACTGCTCACCAACTTCTCGCTCTGACTTCTCACTTCACCGATATGAGTGTCGATGTTGTCGCACCACGGGTTGCCAGCACATCTGGAGATTCACTTGTTGCCGAGTACGAAACCTTTCACTCTCCCTTAGATCTCGGTCTCCTTCCTTCCGTGGTGCGACCACTCTCACGTGTCTCTTATGTTCCAGCTGCCGTGCTCGTCGCTCGCACCCACGCAGTGAAAGAGATGCATGCATTTGACACATCAATGCGACTCGGCGAGGACGTTGACCTCATTTGGCGAATAGTCGAAGAAGACAGAACCGTCCGATACGACCCAACAGTGATTTGTCACCACGCGCCTCGCATGACAATACGTGCGTTACTGAAACAACGATTCGGCTACGGACGCAGCGCAGCGTCACTCGATAGAAAACATCCGTTCACTGCAGCGCCACTGCGTGCCAACATCGTGATGCTGATTCCAGCCATTGCACTTCTTAGTGGATATGTCTTTGTCGCAGCCGCTCTCGTGCCTCTCATGCTTATGTGGTTCTCGATCACATTGCGTCAGACCAAAATTCCACTCACAACGAGAGCAAAACTCGCAATGACAGGATGGTTCTCCACGGTGCGACTCTTGACTTCTGCAGTCATGCGAGTTTGGTGGCCACCCGTCCTTCTCGTCGGCCAATTCTCGCTGCGAGTCGGAGCAGTCTTTGTTTTCAGTGCTTTCGTGCCTGCGATGTACGGACTCATGCGCAATAAACCGCGACATACCGTCGGGTACATCGCTCTTCGCATTCTTGACCCCATGGCATATGGCGTCGGCGTCTGGACTGGCGCCATTCGAGACCGCAACCTCAGATGTTTATTGCCGGTAGTGACTCGTAGTTCAATCCGACTACGGTCAAAGGTGTGACGATTCGACTTGCAGTGAATGAGCCCCGTTGGCTCGCACATGTTCAAAGTGTTGCCAAGGCAATGCCTGGCCTCGTTCCTGTCGTCAAGGGCAACGGATACGGGTTTCGTCGTTGGAATCTCATGCCGCTCGCAGGTCAACTCAGCAACGAAGTTGCCGTCGGAACTGTGTTCGAAGCACGAGACATTCCGAGCAACGTGACGCCGATCGTTCTCACGCCGACACTTACTGCCCCACCAAAAAACTTGCCTTTGAATACGGTGATGACAATTAGTTCGCCTCATCATGTGATTGCGCTGAACTCTGCTGGATGGACCGGTGAGGTCATTGTGAAGCTTCAGTCTTCAGCGATGCGTTACGGCGTCGAGAAGTCCATGCTGCAATCGTTGTTATCCGACATTGAGAATGCGCGACTCACGGTTCGTGGTTTTGCAGTTCATCCACCACTAGACGGCGACGCTGCTCTTCATCTCCGAGACGTCACAACTTGGTTAGATCTTCTTGATGCTCGACTGCCGATATACGTCAGCCATCTTGATAGTGCTTCATACGAAAAGTTGCGGACCACTCACCCTGATCGAGACTTTCGCATTCGTCTCGGAACTCCCCTGTGGCATGGCGATAAGTCAATGATGCAGCTCTCTGCGGACATTGTTGATCATCACCCAATTGAGTCAGGCATGCGCGCTGGTTATCGCCAAGTCAAGGTTGACGGCCCAGGAGAAATCGTTCTCGTCGGATGCGGAACAGCGCATGGTGTCACGCTTCTCCCTGATGGTCGTAGTCCATTCCACTATCAACGCCAGCGTCTCAATGTGTTGGAACCACCACACATGCACACATCAATGTTGATTGTTTCTAGAGGACGTCCTATTCCCAGCATTGGTGAATGGATCGATGTTCAGCAGCCAATGACACGCGTGCAAGTTGATCTCTTGCAGTGGATTAAGTAACTACTTCTATACGTGAGAAGACACGGCGCGATTTAAACCGCGCCAGCCGACAGCAGATGCACCAACAAGTGGTCCCTCATCCGCAAGACGCGCTGGAACAATGCGAGCATTCTTAGAGAACTCAAGTCCGCACAACTCATCAAGCGTTTTCTGAGCAGAGTTAAAAAACGTTGCACCAAAACCGAGTGCGACACTTCCGCCGACACAGACAAGTTTGAGATCAAGAAGGTTGCAGACAGAAGCGACACCGCGTCCGACCATGCGGCCCGTACGGACCATTGTCTCGTAGGTGGGCTGAGATGGGGGTCGACCAGTAATTGCCTCGATGGCAGGACCTGAGGCCTCTGCTTCCAGGCAACCACGGCCCCCACAGGTGCACCGACGCCCATTGGGCTCCACAATCACATGCCCCACATGGCCCGCATTGCCGCTTTCGCCGTCCAAAAGCTGCCCATTGAGCACGATTCCGCCGCCCACACCCGTGGAAACGACCATGGCCATGAAGTTGTCGACACCCTTGGCAGCCCCTAGCCAGCCTTCGGCCAGAGCCAGGGCCTTGGCATCACCATCGCCAAAAACAGGAAGACCGGTGCTGAATGCAAGCTGATCACGAAGAGGGAAATTCTTCCACTGCGGAATGTTGAGTGGAGACACTGTTTCAACATTGCGGGTGATCGGACCGGCAGAACCAACACCAACAACAGATGGTGTTGCGCCGTGATGGTCACGCGCCCTCACAAGTTGTGACTGAACTGCCTTATCAAGATCATCAAAAAGTTCTTCCGCAGTCGCTGTGTGATCAACAGGAACATTGAGACGATCGACAAGTTCTCCGGCACGGGTGACGAGACCGACTGAGAATTTTGATCCCCCAATATCGATTGCAAGTGCCAGTTCCATAGGGAGAACATTCTCGCAAAAAGTGTCGACTTCCCCACGTAAATACAGAAAACTTTTTACAGAAGAATGAATGTCACCAATTGTTTTCTACGATTACAGCGTGAAATCAACATGGGATGAGATTCTTCAGCAAGAATTTTCTGCGCCCTATTTTTTATCAATGAGTGAGTTGCTCCACGATGAGCGCAAAAAATTTCACGTGTTCCCACCAGAAGAAAAGATATTTGCAGCCCTGGATGCATCACCTTTCGATCACACCAAGGTCGTCATCCTTGGTCAAGATCCGTATCACGGTGCAGGACAAGCTGACGGACTTGCTTTTTCCGTTTCGAGAAACACGACATTGCCGCCGTCACTGCGCAACATCTTTAAAGAACTACAAGATGACATCGGTGTCGACATTCCTACACACGGCGACCTGAGTGCATGGGCACGGCAAGGAGTGCTATTACTCAACACAACCCTCACCGTGAGGGAAGGAGAAGCCGGATCTCATCATGGACGTGGCTGGGAGACCCTGACAGACGCGATGATTTCGGCACTCAACGAAAAGGCTGACCCAGTTGTCTTTCTTTTGTGGGGTACACACGCTCGAAAGAAGAAAAAGCTCGTTACCCGACCCCACCACGTCGTCATTGAGGGCGTCCACCCGTCCCCGCTCTCGGCCTATCGAGGATTCTTTGGCAGCAAGCCGTTTTCAGCAGTCAATGCTGCGTTAAAACAATCTGGTCATAGTCCCATTAATTGGGAAATCCCCTCCTGATCTCAACGCCGCTCAGTGAATAGAGCCCACTTTTACTGCATGATGGAATCAATGAGTGCTGTGGGACAATCAGACCATGGCAATCGCTAGTCGACAATCAGAGAAGTCTCGCCAGACCGATCTCAAGGTCGCACAGAGTGCCGCAAAGGCAGTGCGAACTGTTGGTGTCGACCAGATGGCACTCACGCGAGTTGCTGCTGACGCCGGTTTCTCCAGTGGTGCAATTTATGCACGGTGTGATGACCGATCCGAACTCGTTGTTCTTGCGTGGGAAAAAAGTTTCTGGCCGATGCTGTCAGAAATTTTGTCGCTGCTCATCGAGTCTGTTCTCTCACGATCCACTGCGAATTCAGAACAGATCAGAGAATTGTTCGAGCGTGCAAGTCATGAAGATGCAATTCCCGATCTGGGAAGTGCGATGGAAGTTATTGTGGCCTCTCGTCGTGATGAAGTCATCGCCGAAGTTGTACAACGCGATATCAACGGATTGATGGAAGACCACGGCGTGGGTCCCTCTACCGATGGAGCAGATCGACAAGCTGTCGTCGGTGCAATCTGCACAGTGTTTGGCGCAGCTCTCCTGAACTCTTCATACAGCAACGAGTCAATTCAAGACATTGATCCATTTCCATTTCTGGAATCTTTCATGGTCGCATTACAACGAGGAACGAAGCCATCGAAACCCGCTGGTCCAGTTCGGGAAGTTGCGCCGTATGCGTTCCCCACAACGTACGACGATGTTCGTGATGCGCTCATTTCAGCAAGTGAATATGTCATTGCCCGTTCTGGAGTACATCGCGCCACTGTCTCTCGTATCGCGCGCCGCGCAGGTGTGAGTGTTGGCGCCATTTATGGTCTGTATGAAAACAAAGACTCTTTGGTTTCGGATTGTCTCGAGGTGCTTTTCCCACCACAAACGGCACACGATGCCCGCTCTTGGGCAGGTGTTTTCACTGCACCCGATCAACGAGCAATGGTCACTCAAATTCTGACTAACTACATGTCACCGTCGTATGTGCAGTGGCGTCGATTCCGACTTGAAGCATTCATTGCAGCACGACACTCAGATGCAGTGTCCGAGCAGATTGCCGGATACGCAGCTATTGCGCGCCGCACAATTCTTCAAGCAGCAGAAAATGCCCCTGCTCACGCCGACATCCGCCCCGACACAGGAATGTCCTCGCGTGCGACTGTCATCGGATTGTCCATCTTTGAGATCGTTGATCCAACAATTACTTCCCTTGATTGGCGCTGGGTTCCCGTCCGTTAATGAACAACGATGTGACATCACTAGTGTCACTACATGCTCGCTGAACTTGCTGCACGTGTCCGCTCTGGCGCCATCGACCCTGTTGATCTTGTCAACGAGAGTCTTCGTCGAATCGAGTCCGCAAAGGAATTAAATGCCGTCGTGGCTCTCTACGCCGAAGAGGCACTAGAGACTGCACGAAATCATTCTCGAGAAGGTGCACTCGCAGGATTACCACTTCTGGTGAAAGACATGGCTCGGGTGAAGGGACACGTCACGACCTCGGGATCTCGTCTGTACGTTGATGCTGCCCCCGACGAAACTGACGACACGGTGGTGCAACGACTACGTGCCGCTGGCGCCATTGTCATCGGCCGCACAAACAGCCCCGAGTTTGGTGCCACGGCCTACACCTCGAATGCCGTCTATGGCGCCACACGGAATCCGTGGAACACTGCGCAATCTCCCGGTGGCTCCAGCGGAGGTTCTGCAGCCGCCCTTGCAGCTGGGCTGACACCTCTTGCCACAACATCAGATGGTGGAGGAAGCGTTCGTGGTCCAGCTGCTGCAGTAGGTCTTGTTGGATACAAACCAACCATGGGTGCAATTGGTCGAAACATATTGCCGCGTTGGATTGAATTCTCAACGCAAGGCACGACATCAGCAACCGTTGCAGATGTTCTCACTGAAGCGTCAGTCACTATCGGTGAGGCCCGTGGTGATTTTCTTGCAGTCCCTCGCGACGGAGTGCACTTTGCTCCTGTCATGCCGACACGAGTGTTGGCATGTCGCACCTTTCGATCAGATGTTGATCCTGAGATTGAAGAGAACTTTGAGAACACCCTGATGGCACTTGAGCGAAGTGGTGTTCAGGTTGAGCGCATCGATTCACCGAGCAACAACGAGACGATATGGAATTGGTATGTGATCTCCACTGCAGAGCTCACTCAAAGTCTTCGTCACGAAGAGCATCGATGGGATCAACTCACTGATTATGTTCAGGCACAACTGAAGTTCGGCTCCACTGTCACCATTGATCAGTACATCACAGCACAGCGGAAACGACATGACGCCTCTGCACGCTTTGACGACCTCCTCACTGCGGGAACCGTCATCGTGACACCAACAGCAAATGCTCGCTCATGGCCTGCAGAAGGCCCACTGCCAACGCGTGCTGGCACAACTGATGATCCAATGATCACTCTCAATACCCCCGACAACAACTACACAGGACACCCTGCTGTCTCTGTTCCGATGGGTCTTGACAACCATGG